>Ga0206131_10000275_pt1 | contig 74298 bp, 80 predicted proteins | sample Helgoland_Spring_FD_148636 | JGI IMG/M metagenome (GOLD analysis project Ga0206131, IMG submission 148636) | Pelagic subsurface seawater microbial communities from Kabeltonne, Helgoland, North Sea - Helgoland_Spring_Bloom_20160517_1 | ecosystem: Environmental > Aquatic > Marine > Epipelagic ... | reverse complement strand
AGAATTAAAAGCAATTAAACATTCCATTGACGGACTCAGCGATGAGATGCTAGAACATCGCAGACACGCCAACATGGAGGATCTTGTCAAGGTAATGAAAAGTATTGATGAAAGTTTATGCTCCATTAGGTTTGGCATCAAAGATTTAGTTGAAGCGAAAAAGTTTCAAAATGAGTTGACAACCGCACTCAGATAGTTTAGTTTTATATTATGAAACAATTATTAGTTAAAGTTCCCGTGTCACAATGTATCCAAGAAGTCCTCGATTATATTCAGTATAGCGAAATGGAGGGCGAGGTGGATCCGACAGATTCGTGGTACACCACATTTAAATCACTACAAGAGTTGCGAGAAAAAGTTCTTGATGAAGAAGAAATGTCTTGACTCGATCATCAATTTAGTATAGTTTTATATTATGGAAGAAACAATAGACATCACACCAAAATGGTCAGCAGTCGTTAGAATATTAACGGAAGTGTTGAAGAGTCCAAACGCTGGAAATGCAGCCAAGCAAAATGCCACCTGTGAATTACTAAAACTTGCAAAGATCGTGGACGATCAAAACGAAAGGGTAAGACGATTAAAGTAAACCTTTGAATATCAATCACTTATGCGGCTGGCTGCCGCCAAACTTAAGTGCTTGATTAGCAAAGACTTAGAGGTGTAAAAAAACTTAACTTTTTTCTTGCTATAATTAAGAATTCGTGGCATTGTATTAGTATGACACAAACAAAGATAAGAGAAACCATTCTAGACATAGTCAGAGGAGAAATGGCATATGCCGATCCAATGTCCAAAGTATGCCTAGAGCAACATGAACGCCACCCTGAAAAGTTTCCACTTGGTAGCACTTTCCAGTCCGCAGAAGAAGTTTTAGAAGATATCCTTTTAAGTTTGACATCATTGCAAAATGAGCTTAGGATAGAATCATCTTTTCAATCAGCACAACTATAAACACAAGGAACAATATGACAAAAGCACAGATAGAATCAAGAGTAGAAGGATGGAATTGGAACATGAACATCTTCGAGATATACGATGAACTCAGAGATGGACATACAGGAGAAGAGCAAGAGCAACTTTTAACTCATGCATATAATTATTTCAATAATGATGTAATGATTAAGGAGCTTGCAGATCATTTTTGCATAACTATTCATACAGACGAAGGCTCACCAATTCCTTGCTAAAATGAAGATGACAGAGATAAACCTACGAAACGAAAACATCATTCCCCAAGGACAATACCTTGCCGTGATCGAGAGAAGTGACTTCTATAAAGACGACTACGATCAAGCGTTTATTCTTTACGGGTGGGATGAAGTTGGAATGTTCGACTCAGATTTCAGAAATCCGATTTATGTTTTTATTTCTTGACATTAACTAAAAAATCTACAAAATTAAAACCATGAACAATTACATAGAAGCAGTTTGCATTGGAAGTCCAATCGATTTACCCGAATACGATGAACAAGCAGAACAATGGAGGTTGTGGTTCGAAGAGTCCGAAACTCCATATCACCCATACGACGAAGCACTTAGGGAGAATATTAACTTCCCTGATTTAATTTCTTATAGTTGCGACTCAGCCGAAGAGGCGTGTGAGTTGTATAACTATTACAAACAAAACCCCGTAACAGAGGAAGCTAAAAATGAAGAAAATATTAGTGAAAATTTACCATTGGTTTAATCCATTGTATCAAGTCGTCTACACAACTAAAGACGGTAGAACAGAAATGTACACAATCACCAAACCTCGACACGAAAATGAATTCGGAAATATGATCGAGGGTAAATCAGTAGTCGGATTTAGGAGTTTTTGCCACAACAAGGCGGGCATTCGCTCATTCAGGTACGACCAAATCATATCCCTAAACAGAGTATAATTATGAAAAAGAAAATTAAAAACAAACAAACACTCCAAGAAAGCCTAAGGAGGTTCGGCCACATGCTTGCAGCAAGAGAGGCAAGAGGGGACACCTCGGAGGATTACTTGGGCAAAAAAGCTCTACATGAGTCTATGTTGAGAAAATTATACAATAGGTCGTAAAACACTGATAGTCAACCACTTGCGTGGTTGGCTGCCGCGCGACTTAAGTCCCTAATAGACAACAATTTACAAAATGCATTTTATTTAACTTTTTTCTTGCTATAAGTTAAAAATTAGCTTACTATGTATATATGAAAGCGAGAGAGATAAAGATAAGAAAACAAATCCTTTTCACTAAAGCTCGCCCTTTCAAAATGAAGAATAAGACATTAGATAGAAAACTTAAACACAAAAAACGCCATGAATATTAACTCTAATTATCAAGAAAACGAAGATTTAAGCCCTGAGAATGTGATGGATCAAGGTATGAATTTTATTTTTGAAAAACTTATTGACCCAATGAAAGGGAAACTCAATGAGGAAGATTTAGCCTTGATTAGCATCATTGGAGTTTCTTTTAAAATGATTGCTGAGCAAGCGGGTGCTTATGAAAAAATTCAATCTGAAGAATACAAAGAAAGTCCATATATCAGAAATTAACTATTGACAAAAACCATTAGAACTATATTATTACTATTATGAATACTGAAGAAAACAACAACAACGCTCCTCGCAAATCTGTAAATTTAAACATTTGTGGAGGTAATCGCACTCTAGTAGAATTTGACAGAGTGCAAGCCGTACCAACTCCATTAGCAACCATGCGTAGCAAACCTAACAAGAGAACAGGTGAGTTAGCTGTTTCTCATCAACCTATTAGTCATGACGAACTTATCGTTCGCACTAGAGATTCGTTAACCCAAAAGGGTTTTACTATTCAAGATGAGGTTCATTCTCTCGCTAGAGGTGATCAACATTATTTTGGATTATTTGCCGTGGATCACCCAAATCGTGTTGCGACTGATCGCGGATGCGTTGTGGGAGTTCGTAACTCTCACGACAAAACCTTCCCTGCAGGACTTTGTGCAGGTGACGCTCCATTTGTTTGTGATAATTTGATCTTCACTAATACGATCAAACTTGCTCGTCGTCACACTCGCAACATTCTTAACGATCTTGATTTTATGATTGGTCGTGCGTTAGGCAAGTTGTTTGGGTTTTGGCATGGTCAAGACAATCGCATTAACGCTTATAAAGATTTCGATCTTAGTAACTCTCAAGTCAATGATCTTGTCATAAGGGCTTGCAAGGCAGGTGCTTTACCAAAGTCAAAAATCATTGATGTAGTCAATCAATGGGAATCAAGCGATCATGTAGAATTTAAGGATCGCAATATGAATTCTCTTTACAACGCTTTCACCGAAATTTACAAAGGTAATTTAGTCGCCTTGCCAAATCGTTCTGACGCTCTTCATTCTGTTCTTGATGCAGAGATTGATTTTAATATCGAAGATCATGTAGAGAATACTCTTGACATGGAAGTTGTTGAAGGCGAACTAGTAGAAGTTTAAATACTAGATTATTGTTTAGCTTACTCCCCCCAATCGGGGGGAGTTTTTTTTGGTTTAATTTAGTCGTTCGCAAAGCTTTGATTATCAAGCACTTGCGAAAGCGGCTGCCAATTAGCTTAAGTCATTGATTATCAAGCGTTTAGAATTGTAATTTTAATTCACTTTTTTCTTGTGTTTATTCGTTTTTTGCAGTAATGTATACTCATGAATGAAACAGTAAAAGTCTTAATGTCCCGCGATGGTTTAAGTAAAACCGAGGCGGTCAAACAAGTTGTCGATTTCTTTAAGCTAATGAAAGACGGCATTGAACATGGCGACGATCCTTGGGATTGGCAAAACTACTTCGTGACTGATTTTGGGCTTGAGCCTGATTACTTCGAAGATTTTATTTTCAGCCTTTGTTAAGAAATTAATTGACAAACAAAAACAACTCAGCTATATTATATATATGATACTAACAACACCAACATCAATCGAAGCATTTAGACAACGCACTCTCCTTAAAGGATTAGAGGCAGAACTTAGGGGCATGAAACTTTGCAGGGGCAGAAGCTGTTACTCGCTTATTAAAGAACAATTCGGACTCAAAGGAGGTAAACAAAAAGTTTACGATCAATTCAAGCAATTATTAACACAAGGATAAGATTATGACAGATACAACATATAACGGATGGAAGAATTGGGCGACTTGGAACGTCGCACTATGGCTAGGTAACGATGAAGGCTTGTATAAGATAGCTCGCAGATGTGTGAGATACGCTGATCTTGCTGATCGCTTAGAAGAAGCGGAAGCATTCAGAACTCCCGACGGAGCAAGCTACAACGATCCCGATCTCGACACCCATGCTCTTGACGAGTGGTTAATGGAAGAGTAGACCTTAAACCTTTGTAAGTCAACGACTTATGGAGGTGGCAGCCGAAACCGTAAGTGACTGAGCTTCAACGATTTAAAAATGTGAAATTAATTAAACTTTTTTCTTGCTATAATCAGAAAAGTACCTTACTATGTACTTATGATCAAAACAACACTTCTCACATCAGGTAACCAAAAAATTCTCAAAGGCGAGAAATTAGGTTACATCACAAAAGGCATTCACCTTGCTCCCGCAAATCTTTCGGGCTACGAAACTTGCCAATGGCGTTCTAAAGGTTGTACCATGTCTTGCTTGAATACGGCGGGTCGTGGTCAAATGGGATCTGTTCAAGATTCACGAATCAACAAAACAAAATTGTTCTTCGAGAAGAAAATCGAGTTTTTTGAAAAACTATCCAAAGAAATTACTTCTTCAATTAAGTCAGCACAAAAGAAAAGTATGCAAGCTGTATTTCGTCCTAATCTCACAAGTGATATTATGTGGGAAAATGAGATCAATGAGGATGGTGTGACCATTCTAGAAAAACATTCATCCACTCAATTTTATGATTATACTAAGTCATTCAAAAGAATGTGTTCTTTTCTTGGCAAGCCTTTTGTTAAGGGCGAGGCAAAATTTCCCTCTAATTACCATTTGACTTTTTCCCGCTCAGAGAATAATGACAAAAAGTGTGAAATGGTTCTTTTAATGGGTGGCAATGTTGCCGTTGTATTTCGCAATCAATTACCCAAAACATGGAAAGGTTTTGAGGTCGTCAATGGTGATGATACTGACTTGCGTTTTCTTGACAAGAAAGGTGTTGTTGTTGGTCTTATCGAAAAAGGTTTGGCTAAGAAGGATGAAACAGGATTTGTAGTGGAAGGAGAAAATTCATGAGTGAAGAAATTGAAATTAGAACAGAAATTGGAAACGATTATTTTGACTCAGCTTATGCCGTTGATATTTCGCAAGATAGGGCGTTGAAAGAGTTAGAGCGACACGGGATCACATCAAACGAAGAAATTTGCAAATTTTTTGAGGACATGGGTGACCAAGACGGATACTCAGCCCAAAAAGTTCTCGAGTGGCTAGGCTACTAAGTCCTTGATTATCAGGCACTTAAGTGCCGCCGCTGCCGCCCCTGTAAGTGGTTGTTGTTCAGGTACTTATGCAAGTGTTTTAATTCACTTTTTTCTTGCGTCGATCTCTTTATTGCTTTAGTGTGTTGATAGTAGCAAGGAGCCGATTACACTGCAATGTTATGTGGCTGAGAGAAGTGAGGTTTGCAGACTTTTCCATCCTTGAGAGGGTTAGATTCCCTCCCTTGCTATTATCTTTTTTTTTATTCTTTTTATTTGACAATCACCACCTAACAAGATTATATTACTACTATGAAACATTCAGAAAGTGGAACTCGCAAAGTGTTAAAACAATTACGGAAATGCCCTGATATCCAAGAGATTCGTGAGACAGCAAGTGGTCATATGATTCTTGCCAAGAATGGACAGCAGTATTTAGCCCACCTTAGTGCTAGAGCATTTCATCCGTTACGCAGATGGTTAAAGAAAAACACTCGGTTACAAGCATTAAAATTCTAGTCAAAATTTATTCTTTTTATTACCATGAGCAAAAAAGCATTATTCATAAAAGAGCAAACTATATATAAAATTGATTCTATTGACAAGTTAGAATTTTATCAAGATAACACAGATGAAAGAGTTTCAGCAAGTAGCCTAGGCATAACTAGCTTGCAAGATTGCGAGGAAAAGTATGATAATTTATTTGACGAAGGTTGGGCAGTCTACTTTGATGAAAACTTGTGGGCAGGAAGCAAAGAAACCGAGAGATTTATTGATCCCGATAACTATGACGAAGTGAACCAATTCGATAGAGAATCATTTGGTTATTAATTTGACAAACCTTAAAAACTACATTACCTTATACTTATGACAACAAAACAACAATTACTCGACTTCGACAATCTCGCTTTCCATACTCATCCTGCTTCCCCAAAGGCAGTGATGGCTCAACTAAAGTTTGGCGACTTTATGATTTCTGTCGTTGCTAACACTGAAGATGGACATGGTCTTTATGGTCATGTTGACGATAATGAATATGAGGTTTTAATGACTTTCAAGGATGGAACAATTCCTCTTGCAGTATGTGGCGATGTTCTCGCAGGTCAATCTCCTGTTCAAATCAGTAGGCATATGAGAGATGCCCAACTTAATGGTTTTGCATGGGTTGATCTTTTAAGAAAGATAAAAGCAGACAACGACAAAGAATTAGGTCTTGACGACTAATCACAATTAAACTATATTACTATTATGACAGAAGAACAAAGAATCTCGGTTATCGCTAAAGCAGTCGAAAACTTAAAATCTATAACGCCATCTCAGTCCGTTGAGGAATTTATCGCAGAGATTAAAACGGAGCAAGTGGTAACCGAGCATGGTTTGCTAGATGCTCAAAAAGAAGATCTTGCTGATGAATCTCAGTTTCTCTTTACTGATTCAGCAGAAGATATTGACGAAGAAGATGAAGACATGGGCATCTCTGATCAAATGAAAGGCATTTATAATGATTCTTGAATTAGTATTGTTTTCGCCTTGGCTTTTTGTTTTTTACTTAATGTGGGAGGATTTGAAAGAAGAATGATTGAAATAATCTTTTTAGCTTTTTTATTATATCTTTATGTGAAGTAGTTGTTATTGGTAAAACCCCCGCTTTAAGTCTTTGAGTATCAAGCACTTAGAGCGGGCGGCAGCCAACCACCTAAGTGGCTGATTATAAAGAGTTTACATTAAAACTCTAGTTGGTCATGATAACCCCAATCAACATCCTCGTTCTCCGAAAACTCCTTTAGAGCTTGGCGGTCAGCCTCCTGATCCTCCTCCCACTGGCGGACAACTTGTTGATGGGCAAGTTCAGATTGAATTCGAGAGCGTTCCTCAAATTCTATGTCGGTCATTCCAGTGGCGTGAGCAAGGCGAGTGAGTGAATCATTTTTTTCTGTCATATGTATAAAGGTAATCTATTTTTTAAGTTGCGTCAAATTTATTCGCAATTATTTTATTGCTTGCTCGATCATCTCAAAAGTCCAAACATGACCGCCTGGGCATTCCCAGAGATCAAAGGTCTCGGACATTGGACTAGCTAGAACACGAACAAGATCATTGTCTTGAATGAATTTTTCAATTTTCTTATTTATCATATTATAAAACTAATACATATATTAATAGAAGTCAAATAGAAATGAAAAAGTTTTTCACTTAATAGTAAATAGGATAAATAGTAAATAGATAAATACATATAAAAAAGTATAAAAATACGATTTTTGCTTCGCGTATTATAACACTTTTTTCCTAACTTATTCCATCGATCTGTAAGTCGTTGGCTGTTAGGCACTTACAGAAGCGGCAGCCGCCTCGCTAAGTGACTGACTATCAGTGACTTAGGAAGGTGACTTATTCTATTACTATACTAAATCATAATAGCGAGGGGAATAGTCAACTTTGCAAGAGGTTTCTTCAAGTTCAAATTCTTCATTTTCGAGTATTTTTTTGACTCTTTCAACTTCGTCAAGCTTAACAAAGTCAACTTTTTTACCATTTGTATCAAAGGATTCAACTTGTTCAACTTTGTCAAAGTAACCAATTAAGGAAACAGATGAAACTTGATCACCCCAAAGGTTGTCAATTTCATCAGTCCATAAGGAACAAGTCAACTCGATATAAGATCCGTCATCATCCGAGTAAGAACAAGTCAAAGTTTCTTCGTCAATTTCGTAAAGTTCAAAAGCTGCATCTAAATTTTCCATAATTATATTTTCCTTATAGTTTTTCTGTTAACATTTCTTTTTTAACGGCTTTATTTGCAATGCCATTGATTTCGGTCATCCAATCATTGACATTTTCGATAGAAGTCATTCCGTTTTCTCTAATATCTTCGCTTATTGTATTCTTTACAGCTCTTGCAAGAATAGCAATATCTAAAAGAGCCCTTGTTAAATTATAAGCTTTTTCGTTCTTATACGCGTTATTGTCTATGACATCACAAATTGATATCCGATCTTGATTATTATCTTCCATATATATAAAGTAAACTATGTTTTAATTAAACGCGAATTATTTTTTACTTATTTTCTAGTAAAAGAAAAGAGTTTGTCAGTTTAAGCCCGTAGCTTTGGGCTTCCTTGAAAGAATCAAATGATCCTGAATAATTGTTTCCGATATATAATTCAAAAACGACATTAGCCCAAGTAGAGAGAGATTTAATCTTAATTTCCATAAATACAATGTAAAGGCTAAGTTTATTTAAGTCAAATCAATAGCGAATTACCTTTCAACTATGTTTTTGCCCTATTCTACTAGTAGGATAGGTCATCTTTTTAGGTGTGGTAATTGGCATGGTATGTGAACAGGTGTTTCGTAAGTCGTTATTTACCAAGCACTTACGAGGGCGGCAGCCGATCCCGTAAGTGCCTGATTATCAGTAACTTAGGGAAGGGCTTTATCGATGTGCTAAACCCTCTAATTGTGTTATTTTATTGTCTAATTCTATTTGTATGATTTCAATGTCTGAAGCCTTCTTATTATTGCCTAATCTTACAGCTTTAACCCTTTCGTGATTTAAAGCTTTAATTTGTTGATTTAGTTTGTTGATTGTTTCTTTTATGTACTGCATGACTTAGTCAACTAAGATTAAGGGTTTAGGTAAAGGCGTGCTTGCTATATACTGAGCAAGCTCACTCTGTGCGATTCTGTCAAGATCTGCCTGTGCAGATATTACTTGCATTTGAGCTGAAGCAGATCCATTTTCTGCTTCGTTGTTATTGTTGTCAATGATGGCTTGAAGCCTTCTTTTTTCTTGCTTTAGTGTGTCTGTCATGATTTTTGTTTTAAGTGGTTTAGGCGTTTCTTTCGACTGATTTCCAACCATAAAGAGCTACTTGGTCGTCATGCTTTGCTCTTGGCAACATCTTCTCGAAGGTTTCTAAGCTAGATAAGATCCATTCGCGAGTTGAACCCTTAGCAGGTACAAACCCAACGCCTCTTTCATAATGGTCGGCGTCTAGTCGAGTCTTTAAGTCTCTAATTTTTGATTTTATTTCTCTTTCTGTCATACTTATACTATCGTTTATTTTTTAACTAAAGTCAAATTTATTTGTGGTTATTTATTAAACATTATTTCTAGGCAAGTATCGAATTGCTCAAGGAAAAGCCTTGGGGCATCAGTAACAAACCAAGTTTTGCTCGCGTTCGTAATTAGCCTTTCTGTAAGTTTGTCGCTTACAACCTTTAAAAGATCTGTATTTTTGTAGACATTTGACTCTGTCAATTCGTTTGTTTTTTCGTTTGTCAATTTAGCCATGTATGCGTCAATGTATTCGGGGCGATATTGATCGCTCAACAGGATGTCGTCTTGACAAGCTACCGCCTCGACTCGGTAGGATTTACCCTCAATGCACATGATAAAGTTAAAAGTGAATTCTTCTGTGTCTGTGTTGTATAATGATTTCATATATATAAACTAAGGCTTTTTTTAACTAAAGTCAAATTTATTCGCAATTATATTGCAGTTATTTTATTGCATTATTATACTGCGTGAATTGGCATGGTTTATGAACAAGGCTTTCGCAAGTCGTTGTTTACCAATCACTTACGAGGGCGGCAGCCGCCCGCCTAAGTGCCTGACTATCAGTAACTTAGGAGAGCGTTTTAATTAAAGTGAATACAAGTATAGTGCAACTGATAAGAGGATTATGCAAGTCATATTGTACCCTCCTCTGTGTTGGTCGTATGAACTAGCCAATCGTATGAATCAACTTCTTGCCCGTTTAACATAGGAACGAAGTTCTTTTGATAAATGCCTAATCCTGTTATGCCATTGATTCTTTCTCTTGTTGTGGGGGTGTTCCACCCTGCGAGGGTAGCCATCACAAGCCCGCTTGCATCTCGCTTTATTATCTCGTTGCCGTGTAAGAAAACGCTTTTGCCGTCCGTTCTTGTGTTGCCAACTTTTTTAGATACGCCTTGATTGAAGGCTTGTTTTATTTGCTCTGTTACTTTACGCATTTGTCTTTTTCTCTATTGTTACAATTTGAAAATGTGGGTTTTCGCTTTTGACTTGCTCGGCTATTTTCATGGCTTTTGCTTGCGTCTTTGCGTTGTCAATTAGTTTGTCGAATACTTTAATGTCAAGCCACTCGGCAAAGTTTGGATTTCTTATTATTTTAATCATTTCTGATCTTACCTTTCTTTGTGTCTTTAGTCAAGACTTACCTTTTAAAGTAAGCCTTGACTTGTTCAGTGGTTGCCTTGATTAAGTCAGAGATGTAAACCTCCGATTCAAACAAATGATCTTGTTTGTGATGCTTGATCGTTGCAACTTGCAAGCCACCTTTAATGCGATCAAGTGAAACGAGACGCACGACTTTATTATTTGCCCGTGAATGATATAGGCTTCCGACTTTTAATCCTTTAGTAATGTTCATATATATAAACTAAGGCTTTGCCCATTGAATTGCAAGCATAAAGGCAAAAAAGATTCAATTATTTTATTGCACGATCCTACCCCCGTTTTTTGAATTTTTTAGCCCCCCGCCACCCTTATTTAACGAGGGGGGTGGTTTTTCTCAAAAAGTCACGCAAGAGTTAACGTTTACAATTGCTTTTTCAAAAAAAATCGTGTACATATAAAATGTAGACCATTTAAATATCCATTGAAATTTAAACGCGGTAACACTATACTATAAATACATATGCCAAGAAAGAAAAAATCTGAAATTGTTAATGATGAAGATATAAATGAAATAGTTAATTCTATGGGTAAAATCAAGATTAAAACAAAAAAAATTGAATTTACTGAAAAACAAAATGAATTACTGAAAATTATTTTTGATAGAAAAACGAAAATAGTATTCATATCTGGCCCCGCTGGAACGAGTAAGACCTTTATGGCGATCTACGCCGCGTTACACTTGTTTAACATGAATAACGATTATGGCATTAGTTATATTCGATCTATTATAGAAAGCGCAGATAGAGGAATGGGAGCTCTTCCTGGATCGATTGATGAAAAGTTTTGTCCATTCATGATGCCTTTAACTGACAAGCTATATGAGCTTACAAGCCCTTCAGAGTCTAAGATGATGCTGAGTAAGAACATTGTGTCTGCGATGCCAATAAACTATCTTAGAGGGGCCAGCTTCAAGGATCAAGTCATAATAGCTGATGAATCTCAAAATTTCACAGCCAAAGAACTTATTACGCTATTAACAAGAATCGGAGAGAATACGAAAATGTTAATCTGTGGAGATCCAATGCAAAGCGATATTAACGGAAAAAGCGGCTTCCAATCTATAGCAAGCGCTTTTGATGATGAACATAGCGCTAATCAAGGGATATATAATTTTCACTTCACCCACAAAGACATTAAGAGAAGCGAAATATTAAAATACATAGTTAAAAAACTAGAAGAATTATAAATAAATAAAGTACAATATACAATCTTTAAAAAAAAAACTCTACTAAAATATTTTCACCTGAAAAATGCGTGTATATAAATATATGCGAGAAATTAAAGCTTCAGAATATAAAGGTAAACCATTTACAGAAGAAGAAATGGCGGAAGCTATCGAGGGCATTCATGACACCTTTGATGAGCGAAGAACAGTTTGCAACGTTCTTAGGTTAGCTTATAAGTGCCTAGAACAAGATGCTCATAATATAAAAGCTGCAAAGTCCTTATTATTAGAAGCCTTTTGGATGGGCAAAAGAATGTACAACAAACTATCAGAAAAGAAAAAAGCTGAAATCAAAACTGAAATAAATGATGATAGTGAAGAATTCGCTTTTAGCGTTGATTGGGGCAAGTTTAAAAATTACCCCGCTAAAGGTAATTGGGATTAATATTTAATTATAAAAAATTATTTAACGTAATTGTCCATGTTAAAGTTTTGGCCCGAATCGTGTATCTCACATTGTTTAAAATCTTCTAAGCTAATGAAATCTAATTCAGTTTTTTTAAATGCAAAAGCTAAAAAATTTCGTGTTCCACGATGAGTTGTTTCTAATAACTCTATTTTTTCGTAGGCACAAAGTTCAGCTAATTTATTTGCAAAATTTATGTTATAATACCACCGACAGTGATTAACCCAATTATTGATTAAAGGTAATACGTGAATCATTATTCCTCCTATTTTGGTAATTTCATGAGTGTTCTTAAAGGCTTGGTACTGATTTGTAACATGCTCTAAAGTTCCGTAATCAGTAACAACATCAAATGTATTATGAAAAATTTGAATAGGTTCATTCAAATCAATCGGTATCGCTGAGTCTTTTCCATAAATATCAATTGTTGCAACCAATTTAGCTCCATTGAGAAGATAAAAATCTCTTGCCTTTGGATATTCTTTGTTTTCGTTAGGCTTATCTGTGAGTCTAACAGTATTACCTAACTCAGCTACAATTAAACCCTCCCAAGAAGGTACACAATTATTTTCAAACGATACTGAAAAATGATCTAACGCCATGTAGGACATGATAAACTATATTTGAAAAAATTCCATAAATATATATACAGTAATATTGTGTATGTATATGTATGTATAACTATAAAGAATTAAACAAAATTAAGACTTCTCTACCAATAATATGTATAGAAGAAATTAATGATTTGAGTAAAAATCAAATTATTGATTGGGGAGTTAAACAGTCTAAGATTCCAGAAACTTGGAAGATTACCAAAGGAGAAGGGGTGAAAATAATTGTTATTGACACTGGACACCCCGTTCATGAAGATATAGGTGATAACGCAAAGATTGGTGAAAATTTTATACTAAATGAGCCTCATGAAGATCTAAATGGGCACCAAAGTCATTGCACTGGAATTATATGTTCAAAAAATAATAAATTCGGAATGGTTGGCGTAGCGCCTAGGTCAACATGCGTATCAGTGAAAGCTTTAAATAAAAACGGGTCAGGTACATTTGATGGTCTTGTTAAAGCTTTGGAATACGCCATCGACGAAAAACCTGACATTGTATCAATGAGCCTAGGGTCATCTCGTCCGCACGCATTAATTGAGCAAAAAATTAAAACTTTATATGAAATGAATATACCTGTAATTTGCGCGGCGGGAAACAGTGGCCACTCAGGAGTTAACTGGCCCGCAGCTTATGAGGAGACAATTGCTGTTGCCGCGTATGATGAAATGGGCAGGATCGCTTCGTTTTCATCTAAAGGTCCAGAAGTGGATTGGGCTGCCCCAGGGGTTAATGTGTACAGCACGTTTTTAAATAATTCATATGCAGTACTAAGCGGCACTTCCATGGCTTGTCCTTTTATGGTTGGAATTGTTGCTCTCATGCTATCAAAACATAAAAAACAAGAAAAGGAATCTGGGCAAAATGATTGCAAAACCGTAGATCAAATAAAAGAACATTTATTGAAATATACAATTGATAAAGGCGATTCAGGTAAGGATAATTACTGGGGACACGGAATCGTAAATGTTAAAGATTTGATTATTGAAGATTCTAAACCAGAGCCTAAGCCTGAACCAGAGCCTAAGCCTGAACCAGAGCCTAAGCCTGAACCAGAGCCTGAACCAGAGCCTAAGCCTAAGCCTAAGCCTGAACCAGAGCCTAAGCCTAAGCCTGAATTAAAATTTAAAGATTGGTTTAAGAAATATATCGCCTGGATTGTCTTGAGCGCGTTTGCGCTATTCGTTGGAGCTGTTGGGCTGTACCAATGCAGTCAACAAGTGGACGTACCTAAACCACCATACATAGATGAGAATGGCAATGTAGATTGGGACAAAAAATTTCAAAACGAACAAAAATGAAAGAGGGGGATTATATTAAATTTCATTATGATAATGGCATTAAGTCTGGAAAAGTAATTAAAATTTACACACAAATAGGGTTTGACGATCATGGGAAAACTTTTGTTATTATTTTGCTTGATAATAATGAAGGTTTATTTAAAAAGGGAACGCTTAAACTTGAAGCTAAAACTATTGAAAGAATTTAAAATTGAATTATCTATGATAAATGCTTATTATATATAACGTATGGAAATTATTATATCTTCTCTTATCGGAGCTCTTTCCGCTATTACAGTTGCTTGTTTAAACGCTTCTAGAATCAAAAAAAAGAAACAAGAAACAATTAGTGATTTAGTTAAAGAATTAAATGTAAACGCTGATAACATTGTTATTATAAATAGTCAAAAATTAGATAATAGTGATAACCCTAGGTTTTATTCCAAAGCTAGTGAAAATAAAATAATATATATTATAGAATGAGCGTTAAATATTGTAAATCATGTGGAGCGAAAAATAGTTACATTGGCATTGAGCCAAAGTTTTGTAGTCATTGTGGGGAACCTCTTAATAAACTTGTTAAAAAAATAACAAAAGGTTCTGTTGCGAATTCACACAACGTATCTGACGCTATAAATAGCGATGATACTACAAACATAGATTACGTGCCAAACATCAGTAGACTTCAATATGATATAGATATAGCTGAAAAAAGAACTTTTACTTTTGAAGAGATTGCTGGCAAGTTGCCACATGAGCAAAGATCAACCGAAGAAGAAGCTTAAACCTAAAAAAGTAACCTTCGAGGATAAATACGACCACGTAATTCAAAAAATTGAATCTCGAAAAAAAAGTTGGTTTTTAAGTAGTTCGCCCTGGATAGATTGGGAAGATGTAAAGCAAATCATATCTAATCATGTTTACACTAAGTGGGGATTATGGGATCAAAGTAGAAGCTTAGATCCTTGGCTTAATAGAATTATATCAAACCAAATTAAAAATTTATTAAGAAATACCTACGGTAACTTCTTGAGACCTTGTGGAAGGTGCCCATTTAATTCGGGGGGTTCAATTGATAACATTAACGAATCGAATAACACTTGCAGTTGGACTAAAAGCGGAAAACAAGATACATCTTGCCCTTTATTCAAGAAATGGAATAAAACAAAAAAACATTCATTTCATATAAACACAGCATCTAGCATAGATACTGAAGACTTTCAGCAAAAATGCAACAACTCTTTTGATATTGATATTGCTAGTAAAAAACTTCATGAATTAATGAAGCAAACTTTAAATGAAAAACAATACACTATATATGAAATGCTATACATTAAAAATTTAGACATAAATAAAGCTGCTGAAAAATTGGGATACAAAACTAGTGAAAGAGGTCGAAGCGCTGGATACAAGCAGATTAAAAATTTTGAGAAAACTTTTAAAAATTTAGCTAAAAAATTAATAAATAGAAACGATATAATATGAAATTATCAGAAGAACAAAAAGAATTTATCACTAATAACTTTGATAAAATCAACGACTTAATAAAATTAACTAGACAAACCTTTAAGGATGAAAGTTTAGACGGAAGAACTAAAGAGGGGAGAGCTGTCAGGAAATTCTTAGTGGATAAAAAGTTAAATTACAAAACTACAGAGAAAGAAAAAAGAGAAGATGTTGAATTTAATCAAGAGCAAAAAGAGTTTATAGTTCAGTACGCTAAAGAAGGAATGAGCTCTTACGAGATATCTAAAATATTATTTCCAGACATAAACGTAACAAATTTAACGAAAGAGGTTACGGAAGTGGCTAAATTCATAGAAGATATTGATCAAAGACTCTTACATCCAGACGAAAGCGCTATGAACGCTCAGTATTTCGCGCCAAAATCAATTTCAAGAGTGATTAAAAAGGTTAACGAATACTGCCAAGAAGAATTAACAGAAAAAGAGTTGACAAGGAACGACTTGGATCATTTAGAGAATACCATTAAGTTTTTGTCAGCTCCTAGATTCCTTCAGGTTGTTAACACATATAGCGCTATGGATGATAGGAGTTTATTTGAAGCTGAATATATTAGATCTGTTTGGGATAAGCCTGACTTAACAAGTGATGAATTAAATTTGTATATTAATGTATGCATGGATTACATACATTTAAAAAATATAAGTAAAGCTATAGATAAATTAAATAGAATGTTTGAAGAGTGTGAGGATCAAAGAGATATGACTGTTAGATTAGCAGAATTATTAAAAACAAAAAGTGAAGAGTATAATCAATGTGAAAAGAGACAAGAGACATTGATAGCGAGATTAAATGGAGATAGAAAAGAAAGAGTTAAAAATAAACATAAAGATAATGCATCTATATTATCATTAGTTAGAACTTTTCAAAATGAAGCGGACAGGGAAAGAATGGTAGACATGGCTGAGAAGCAAAAAATGCTAATCGATCAAGAAGCTACCAATTTGGAGAGTATGGACTCTTGGAAGGCTAGAGTACTAGGGATATCGAAGGGAGACGTTGTATGACCTTCTACAGGAAGTTTTCGCGGTATCTAAATCTCTTGTTGCCATTAAAGGCAATTGGAGAGTCATTTATCTTTTTTAAAAACAAACAAATTTAATTGCGTTGAGTGTAAAATGTAAAATATGCGAAGCGGAGTTTAAATCCGAAAGATCCTTACATACTCATATTAAGGCTCATGGCATACTATTATCTGAATATTATATTACATATTATCCTAGATATAATTTATATACCAATGAATTGATTCCTTTTAAAAATAAAGAGCAATATTTTAATACCTTTTTTTCTAATAGCGTTGAATTAGAAAAGTGGGCAGCAACAGCTGACCATGAGCACGTGCAACAAATATTATTATTAATGTTAAAAAATAGAATAGTTAGTAAAAATTTAAAATACGCGCCTAATCATTTAGAATTAAAATTACTTGAGCTACCTGAGATAAAGATATATAAAGAGTTTTTTGGTTCATATAATGAAGCCTGTCGCAGGCTTCAGGTTGAGCCATTATTAAATAAAAGTATAAAAAGTAAATTTTTAAAAGAAAGTAAAAATTTAAACAATTTTGAGATACTAATTGACACTAGAGAGCAGCAACCCCTTAATTTTTCAAATAGCACTTTGCAGAAATTAGACTTTGGAGATTATACAGCGTCAGGAGAAATGTATAGTAGTACTTATATTGACAGAAAAAGCGAAACAGATTTCAAGTCAACAATGACAGTTGGTTATGATAGATTCTGTAAGGAAATGGATAGGTGTGTAAGTTTTGATTCGTTTATGTACATTGTTATAGAAAGCTCTATTGATAAAATAATTAGAAACAATAACCACGGAGCTCATAAATCAAATTTAGCATTCGTATGGCATCAAATGAGATTAATATCTCACAACTTCGCAAATCATTGTCAATTTATTTTTTCAGGCGGAAGAAAGAGGTCAGAAAATTTAATAAAATTACTCTTGCAAGCTGGACCAGAAATATGGAAGTCAGATATTCAGTATCATATAGACAATAGAACATTAAAAATATAAAAAATAAAACATTATGACTTGGGAAACAGGCGATCAAAACAGAAGCATCTTGACGAAAGATATTAATAAAGAAATAAAATCAAAAGAAGGTTTTTTAAACGAGCAAGAAGCTAAAGTATTACTTTACAAATTCTTGAGGGAGAACACTACGTTTTCTGCAAATTTAATAGCTGGAGTTGACCTGTTCCCTTTTCAGCACATGGCTATAAAAGCTATGTTCAATTCTGACTATTTTTTAGGTATCTGGTCTAGAGGTATGTCTAAGTCTTGGACGACTGGAATTTTCGCCTTTATGGACGCTATAATGCATCAGGGAGTAGATATAGGTATATTATCAAAATCCTTCAGACAGGCTAAGATGATTTTTAAAAAAATTGAAGATATTGCTGCAAAGCCAGAAGCAAAATATTTATCAAATTGCATCACAAGAGTATCAAAGCAAAACGACGAATGGGTAATGGAGATAGGGAGCAGCTCCATACGAGCTTTGCCGCTTGGTGACGGATCAAAGCTAAGAGGTTTTAGATTTCACAGGATAATTATCGATGAAATGCTATTGATGCCTGAAAGGATTTACAACGAAGTTATTGTGCCATTCCTTTCGGTTGTTCAGAACCCAAAAGAAAGAGAGGATATGCACAACCTTGAAACAAAATTAATAAAAGAAGGAAAGATGAAGGAGGAGGAGCGATACGTCTGGCCTAACAATAAATTAATAATGCTTTCCTCGGCTAGTTATAAATTTGAATATTTATACAAATTGTATGAAAATTTTGAACAATTAATCTTAAATGAAAATGACAGTAATGCTAGTAGGTCTATTATGCACTTTTCATACGATTGCGCACCTAAACAATTATATGATCAAAATCTTGTTGAACAAGCAAAATCAACAATGAGCCAAAGTCAGTACGACCGAGAGTTTGGAGCGATCTTCACTGATGATAGCTCTGGCTATTTTAAGATTTCTAAAATGCAAGATTGTACAATAGAGGAGGGGTCTTCACCCAGCGTTGAAGTAAAGGGGTCACTTGAGGATCAGTATATTCTGTCATTCGATCCAAGTTGGGCTGAATCAGAAAGCTCTGATGATTTTGCAATGCAAGTCTTTAAACTTGATAAAAAGACGGGAATCGGGACCCTGGTTCATGTTTACGCAATGGCAGGGGAGACTTTAAAAAATCATATTAATTACTTTTCTTATTTATTAAATAATTTTAATATTATAGCTATTGTAGGTGATTACAATGGAGGAGTGCAATTCATGAGCGCGGTAAAAGAAAGTTCTTTATTTAAATCTTTTGGTATTAAGATTAACAACATAGAAACTGAATTTGATGATGTAGAGAATTATCAAAAATCATTAAGAGACGCTAAGAGAGAATTTTCAAAAGAAGGAATACCATGCATACTCAGAAAACCAACTTCAGATTGGATTCGCAGAGCTAATGAATTACTGCAAGCTAATTTTGACCACAAGAGAATATGGTTCGCATCTCAAGCTACTGACGAGCACTTTCAATCACAGAGGAGAAAAAAAATTCCCATAAAAAATTTAAAATTTATGAATTTTGCGGAGGAGGAAGAGAAGCAGAGCGATGGAGCTAAAATGATAGACCTAATTGAACATCAACACGATATGATGTCCTACACAAAGGGTCAGTGTGCCTTAATCGAAGTGAAATCCTCCCCCCAGGGGAATCAAACTTTCGACCTCCCTTTAACATTAAAAAGAACAACTGGCCCAAGTAAAGCTAGGAAAGATTGCTACTCAGCTTTAATTCTCGGAAGTTGGATGATAAAAATATACACAGACATAACTCATCATAAAGAAGAAGCTTTAAATACATTTACACCAATGTTTATAAAGTAACTTTTAAGTTGACTTTGATACTTTTGAGTGTATCATGTAGAAATGAGCGACCCAAAGAAAAGAAAATATAAAAAAAAATCAAACTACTGGAAAAAGTTTGACAAAACTAATCAGTTTAACGAGCCAGTTGGAATTGACCCTGTAGAACCAGTTTTATGCGGAGATAATTATTACACTAGCAACGCTAGTAATCTAGGTCAGAAACCCCAACTTTTTCAATCTAAGAGCTCTTGCAATACAGTGACAGACGCATTAAGAGGGGCGGACAAATCCACTTCTGGAATGAGGGGGAGATTCGGCTCCAAGCCTAAATCTGAAAAATACAAAAACATAGCGGAGGGGTTATTGCCATACAACGTTAACGTTGATGGTGTTGACGTCAGAGAATCTATAGAACTTTGCCAAAAAGCATATGCTAATATCCCTATATTTAGAAATGCTATTGATGTGATGTCTGAATTCTCAAACTCTGAAATATATCTAGAGGGAGGATCTGAAAACGCAAAAAGTTTTATATATAAATGGTTCGAAAAAATCAACTTATGGAAGTTAAAAGATCAATATTTTAGAGAGTATTATAGAAGTGGTAATATATTTTTTTATAGAATAGATGGAGAGTTTTCAAAAGAAGATGTTTTAAAATTGAATAAAATATATGGAAGCGCTAGTCACAAATATTTAGATCCTGAGAAAATACCCGTCAGATATATATTATTAAATCCATACGATATAGTTGCATCAAGAACGAGTTCTTTCAGCCAAGGGGTGTACAAAAAAGTATTATCAGAGTATGAGCTTGAAAAACTCAAAAACCCATCTACTCAAGAGGATCAAGATATTTTCGATTCATTACCAAAAGAAGTTCAAGAAAAGATTACAAAAAATAGCTATCATAGATCAGGAGTACTTATACCTTTAAACCCTGAAAAAATAATATATTCTTTTTATAAAAAACAAGATTACGAACCTTTTGCTATTCCTTTTGGATTCCCTGTTTTAGATGATTTAAACTGGAAAATTGAATTGAAAAAAATCGATCAAGCAATTAGTAGAACTATTGAAAACGTTGTTCTATTGATCACCATGGGGGCTGAGCCAGATAAAGGGGGTATTAACCCGCACAGCATGAGCGCGATGCAATGTTTGTTTCAAAATGAAAGCGTAGGTAGAGTGCTAGTTAGTGACTACACCACTAAAGCTGACTTTGTTATTCCTGACGTGAATAAAATATTAGGTCCGCAAAAATACGAGATCGTAAACCAAGATATTAGAGAAGGCTTGCAGAACATTATAGTTGGTAAAGAAAATTACTCAAGCACTCAAATAAAAGCTCAAATATTTTTAGAAAGATTAAAAGAAGCTCGAAACGCATTTGTAAATGATTTTATAATGCCTCAAGTAAAAATGCTTTGCAAGAATATGGGATTCAGAAAGTACCCAACGGTTAAATTTCAAGAAGTTGATATAAAAGACGAAGTTCAGTTTCAGAGAGTTATAACTAGATTGCTCGAAATTGGAGTAATATCTCCAGAGCAAGGAATGCAATCAATAAGAACTGGTTTATTCCCAAATGCAGACACCTTGCAACCAGCTCAAGAAAAATATGTAGAAGACAGGGAGAAGGGTATGTATAACCCTCTTATTGGGGGAGTTCCGCTAGTTGAGCCTCCAGGAGCAGAAGAAGAAAGAGGTTTAAAAGAGCAACAGATTAAGAAAAATCCAACTCAAAGCCCAGCTCAAAATCAACAACAAGTTTTAAAAAAAACCCCGCCAAAAGAAGCTGGAAGACCGACAGGAGCGACTGCGAAAGATTTATATTCGAGAAAAAACTTACAGTCGGTAATTTACGATATTGAGAAGTTGAGATCTTTCGCATCAAGCAGGGTAAAGGAGAAATACAAAGTAAAGAGGTTGAATAAACAGCAAAACGAAACTGTAGATAGTCTTATCGAAACAGTTGTCGTTTCGGGAAAGAAAGATTCCTGGGAATCAAGAATAGAAGCTTGCATAAAAAACCCTGAGGAAATTGAGAAGCAAATTATTCTGCCAGAAATATTAGAAGTATCATCAAATCACCAGTTAACTGATTATCCAGCAGCGATACTTTGGCATAGTAAATAATTTTATTTTTTATTAACACTATTAATTTTTAGGTGTACAATAACGTATGCCAATACAGAAAATTTCAATAGATTTATCCGCAAGGATTAGACAGCACGATTTATTTTGTGACTGCGAACATGAAGAAGGTAAAGAAATCACTCAAGAAGCTTGGGCTGAAGAAAAAAATAAAGGTAAAAAGTTAAACAAGCCTTTTAGAACCTCTGGTGGCCCTAAAAAATTCTCTGTTTATGTAAAGAACGAGAAAGGTAACGTTGTTAAAGTAAACTTTGGGGATCCAAATATGTCTATTAAACGAGATAGCCCAGAGCGAAGAAAATCTTTTCGAGCTAGGCATAATTGTGACAACCCAGGGCCGAAGACAAAAGCCAGGTATTGGTCTTGTAGGCAATGGAGAGCAGGATCTAAAGTCGAAGGTTCTGAATTATATTTAAAAGAAGAGCAAATCGAAGAAGTGATATTAGACGAACTTGACGAATCAGACGCAAAAAAAGGTTTGTGGGAAAATATTCGAGACAAGAAAAAGCGCGAGGGGAAAAATTATAAACCCGCTAAACCAGGCGATAAAGACTACCCTGATGAAAAATCTTTAAAAAAAGCTCAAAAATCTTCCAAGAAGAAAAAAGAAGCTAAAGCTGAATTAACTGATGAGCAAAAAAAACTTCCAGACGCTATCAAAAAAAAGATTTTAGAGAAACAAGGGAAATCACCAAAGAAAGACGATAAGAAAAAGAAAAAATAATTTATGAACTTTAAATACAAAACTAATTTCTCAAATAACTTAAAAGTTGACCAGTTAATATCTATAGCTAATTCTTATACTAGTCAAGCTTCAAAGAGTGATTTAAATGAATTAATTCCTCAAGATATTGATTTTGATCAAAATATTGATATTCTTGGAGTTGCATTTAATGCTGCAGTAGTAAATACAATTAATAAGAACGATGATGGTATTGATACTATTACAGCAAAGAAAATAAGAAAATACTTTTTAAATAAACCAACTAATATAGAGCACAATAAAAAGAAAGTTGTTGGTCATATTGTATCAACAGGATTTTCAGATTTCAGCTCTGGTAATTTAATTGAAGATGTTCCCGACGAATTTTCTGGGAAATTTAATATAGCACTTGGAGCAGTTGTTTACTCTCACTCTTTTCCTGAATTTAGTAAATTGGTATTAAAGTCAAGTGATGAAGAAGATGAATTGTACGAGTCTGTTTCAGCGAGCTGGGAACTTGGGTTTAATGAATACAATATAGCACTTGGTAGTAAAGATTTAAATGAAGCTGAAATCGTAACTGATGAAAAACAAGTAAAAGAATTATCTGAATACCTAAGGAGTTTTGATGGAGAAGGTGAGTTGAAAGATGGTACGCCAATATATAGAGTTGTAGCTGGAGAAGTTTACCCATTAGGAATAGGCTTTACTGGTAATCCAGCTGCGGATGTTAAAGGTGTTTTGGTGCACAAAAAAAAAGAGAAGATTGAGGCTGAAGAGTTTGAAGAAGAAGATCTAGCAAATAAAAATCAAAAAAAAACTTCACAAAAAGAAAAAATTGATGTAAATAATGATATTAACCAAATTTCTAATATGCAAAAACAAGAACTCATCGAAGAATTTAAAGTGCTTCTAGACGAAAAAATGCCCGAGCATAATTTCACTCAAGAAGCTGTAGCTAATATTAGTCGCGTAATTGGAGATGCAATTAAATCCAAAAGCGACGAATATGAAAAAGAACTTTCCGCTATCGACGCTCAAAAAGAAGAGCTTCAAAAAGTAGAAGCTAATTTAAAAGAGGAAATTGAATCTTTAAGGACTGAGCTAACTCAGTCTAAGACTGAAGTTGAATCTTTGAATGGCGAAATTTTAGAAAGCCAAAAAGAAGAAGCTTTTAACGCTCGAATGGAAACTATTGAAGCTAGCTACGAAATTAACGATCAAGATAAGAAGCTTTTAGCTAAAGAGGTTCAAGAACTTAGTTTAGATGAAAAATCTTTTGAAGAGTATACGTCAAAACTCCAAGTAATGTGGGCCCATAAAAATAAAAAGTATTTAGAAGAACAAGAAAAAATCTTTGCACAAAAAGTTGAAGCTGAAGTGCAAAAAAGAATTTCTGGGGAAGATTCTACACTCACTGAAAAAATTGAAGCAACAGAAGAAGTGGTGGAAGTAGAAGAAGTTCTCGCAGAAGTAACTGAAGAAGCTTCTGAAATCGCAACAAATAATAATTTGGAAAGCGCAACTGAAGAACCAACACTAAAAGAAAAATTCTCTATGGCTTTTGCTAGAGAGAATATATCTGTAAAATTTTAACCTATAAAAAAAATGCATAAACTATTACCATTTAGACAATACGACGAGAAGGATGTTATCAACCTCTTTTCTCTTGATGTAAGCACTGGCGCAGGAAGTGAGTATATAAATCTCAAACCTGGTGACAAAGCTTTTAACAATGGAGGCAATTGGTCAGGTACATTGGTTGATACTGCAGCCACTAATAATAAGCTTGGCGCTGACCAACCTGCAAGAACTAATGATAGTTATCTTGGAGCAATTGGATCAGGAAATCAAGGATTCGCAATGCAACAAGGAAGTATTTACCCAACAACTCAAATGAGTTTTGGCGTCACAGCTGCTGATGCTTCAAGCGCAGTTGGATTAACACTTCGCCCAACACTAGCATGGGATGAAAACTTAATGAAGTTACTTAACTATGATGTTAAGAAAGACGAGCTTCAAGCCGTGCTTCCTGGAGAAGCGGTGCCTGTAGCAACAAAAGGTTTCTTTACTGTGAAAGTTTCGACAGCAGTAGGTAGCGGAGCTGGTATCTTTCATGCGAATGGAATTGCAGCTGGAGGAATTGTTCCAGGATCTATTTTAAAAGCTGGTGGAAGTGGACAACTTACACTTAACAATGATACGAAAACTACTTTCGCTAAAGTTATTGCTACTGGAGCAGGAGCTGGCAGCGATGTAGCTTTAATTCAACTCGGATAATTTAAGGAAATTTATATTATGAATATTACATTAAAACGAACAGAAGAACAAGTTGAGCTCATTAAAGCGATGGCTTCCAAGAATCGCAATGTAGCACATGAAGCGCAAGCTGCTGCTGCTGAATTTATCGCTCCAGTTTTAGCTGAAGTTATTAACAATGCTCCAAGTTTGAGCAATATGTTTACAAGCTTTTCATTTAACGAAGATGATAACCCCTCAATCCCTTTGGATTTATACCACGATATTACTGACACTGATTACATTAGTATTTACACTCAGAATGTTCCTGGAGGTCTTCCATCTAACTCTATCATGCCTTCGCATAGTGAACTTAAGTTTACTACCTACAGGCTTGAAACAGCTATTGATTTTGATCGCAGGTACGCCGCTCGTTCCAGGCTCGATGTTGTGAGCAAGACGTTTTCTCGTTTGGCTCAAGAATTGATGCTTAAACAAGAAGCTACATCTGCTAATCTTGTATTGGGAGTTTTAGCTCAGGCTTCAACAAACAGTAAAGATCATGTTGTTACATCTCATAACGCAGGACAATTCTTGCTTGCTGATGTTAATAAGCTTATCACTCACGCCAAGAGGATTAATACCGCTTGGAATAAGGGAACACCTATCACCAATAACCGTGGAGTTACTGACTTGCTCATTTCTCCAGAAGTTATGGGTGAAATCCGAGCAATGGCTTACAACCCGATTAATACTCGTGGTATGGAAAGAACTCTTGATGTAACAGGAGCAGCCGTTAGCGCACAGACTGCGGACGCATCTGCAGGTTCAGCTACCGCACCAGTAACAGCTGGAGCTGTTAGCGGGCAAACAGTTGTTAACCAAGGTGCTGGTGTTATTCCTGCAACCGAGCAAATGCGTAATGCATTGTATGCTAACGCTGGAGCTGCTGAGCTTTATGGACTTGCGTTTACTGAGCTTAATGAGCTTGGACAAGAGCAAAAGTTTAACGAGGTGTTTGCAACTCTTGACGCTGCAGGTAGTGCAGATAAAGGATACACTGGAGCAGCGTTTAGTAACGCTACAGGTGGAGATCAATTGATTATCGGTATTGATCGCTCTAGAGAGTCTCTCATGAGAGCTATCGCTACTGATTCGGAAACAGGTGCTGAGTTAAACTTAGCAGCTGATGATCAATATACTGTTCGCCAACAGAAGATCGGATATTATGGTTCGATTGAAGAAGGTAGAATGGTTGTTGACAGCCGAGCTCTTACAGGTATTGTTATGTAAGAGAAGTCTGATAATTTATCAACTTTAAAGAAATCCACCTACTCGGTGGATTTTTTTATTCCCAGGGGTAACATAAAAGTGTATCAAATTATATCAAGCAGCTATGACATCAAGAAAAAAAACAAACATAAAAACGAAGAAAACCCCCTTGTATACAGATGGAAAGTCAAGTAACCAATCTGAAGTTGAAAAAATTAGAGATCTAGAAAATTTACTAAGACCTAGTATTCCAAACCCTTTTAAAACCTCTAGCGAGAGCAAGTTTGAAGAGAATTTGGCTAACATGAATCTTACCGACTTGCAGTCTTTAGCTGTGAGTGCAGGTGTTTTTCCATCAGGAAATAAAACAACCTTAAAGAATAAACTCAAGAAAGAATTTAACGCGGTTGTTGTTGGTGGGAAAGGAAGATCTTTCCAGTCCACAAAACCAATGATTAACACGGAAGATTTAACAGAGGATCAAAAGAAGTTGTTTAATTTATCATGATTCAAAATGAGGATACTCACTACTATTCACCCGAGTGGGTATTTAAACATTAGTATAAATTCTTTTATAAAAACAGCGTTAACAGCGCAAAACAAAGGGGTTAGTAATGTTAGAAGACTGTGATTGCGAATATAGTCAAGTTGATGAAATAGCTGAAAGTATATACGAATCAGAGTTTTATGACTTTTTTGATTCAGGCGTTGCTGAAGACGTTCCCAAAATAAAGACCTTCAAAGCTAGAATTTCAGCTTGGATAGAAACGAACATAGGTCAATTAAATATATTAATACATTCGAACCATAGAATAACTAAGAAGAATGATATATGTCCAAGGTTAAGACCCGAAGAAATATCTATCTTAATACAATTATACTTAAGGGAGTTTTACAAAAGAGAGAGCCGCTTAGCATTAAAAGGAGTTTCCTCTAGTAGTTCAAGCACTACAACAGGGGAGTCTTCTGTAACCATGACTGACTGGGTAGAGTTAAGAGAAGGGGATTCTTCTATCAAGAGGCAGTCTTTAATTACCACCCCTCAACAAAAAATTCAGGCAGCTCAAACTTACAAGTCTATATCAAAAGAAGCTGACTTGAGAATTAAAGATATGGTGCAATATTATAATCTTTATAATTCGTTACCAAGACAGGTGGTTAGTCAGGGTATAAAAACCACATCTTGTGATAAAAAACCCAAAGATTGTAAAGAAGAATTAGTAGACTGTCCAGAAAAAGCTGCGACATTGACCCCTACACCGCCGTGTAATGAGCCAACTAGCACCCTTACAGCGACCGAGACGCAAACAAGTACAGTAACCCCTACAATTACAAAAACGACTACCACCACGTCTACTCTCACCCATACTAGTACGCCAACGTTTACTAGCACTTCGACAACAACTGAAACGCCAGATGTTCCAACACCAACTTTAACGCTAACAGCTACTAGCACTTCAACAACAACGCTTACTCATACTAGCACGTCAACACTCACTCACACTTCAACAAGTACTCTCACTCATACTAGTACGCCAACAGTTACTCATACTAGTACTTCAACAGCTACCGAAACGCCAGATGTTCCAACACCAACACCAACTTTAACGCTAACAGCTACTAGCACTTCGACAACAACGCTTACTCATACTAGCACGTCAACAGTTACTCATACTAGTACTTCAACAGTTACTCATACTTCAACAGCTACCGAAACGCCAGATGTTCCAACACCAACACCAACTTCAACGCTAACAGCTACTAGCACTTCGACAACAACGCTTACTCATACTAGTACGCCAACACTCACTCACACTTCAACAAGTACTCTAACTCATACTAGTACGCCAACACTCACTCACACTTCAACAAGTACTCTAACTCATACTAGTACGCCAACACTCACTCACACTTCAACAAGTACTCTAACTCATACTAGTACGTCAACACTCACTCACACTTCAACAAGTACTCTCACTCATACTAGTACGCCAACACCCCTAGAGTGCTGCATAGAAGGCGGAGAAATATTCTATGCGAATTCCACAAATGGAACAAAAGGTTCTACTCTTTCGTATACGAGTGACGCTTTGGTTGGTGCTAGGATATGCCTAGGAGCGCCAGTGGGTCAGAAAGAGTCAAATATAGAGCTGCAGGTTAATGGAGTAACAGCTTTAAAGATAACCGCTTTTTCAAATGTATTAACAACTAATAAGGTTTATATAACGAAATCAGTTGCAGACATTCTCGTGGCTAGCGCTCAGTCTTTTACGCTTGAATCAAAAGCTTCATTTTTTAAATCCCTACAATCTTTCAAAGATAATTCTCCGAGCCCGCAAACCACATGCGGTTTTGGGTTCTGTGCTGAATATGCGCCTTGTAATCCTACCCAGATAGATCCAACTAGATGCATAGACTTATTAACTTGTCCAGAAAATATATCTGGTATTGAAAATCAATTTATAGGATATGCTGATGGCGATGTAGCTCTAGATACATTTATGTCGGATAGTAGGTGTTATAATTTAGTAAATGATTCCGTACCAGTTACTAACTGTAGCGCGTTTGTGAGTGATGATACTAGTTGCGGTGGGGGTGGTAATAAGTTTGAAAACATAAATCAGTATAATAGCTGGATGATTAAAAAAGTTCCTCAAACAGGCTCACATGTATTTCAATCTTGTGCAGGATGCTGTCATTGTGATGATGACACAACCTGTGTGAGCGCAACAATTGAGTGGAGTGGAACTGATGGTGTGTGTAATTTCATAATAAATACAGCTCCAACTCCAACTCCATAGTAATGAGTGATTTAATATCAAGTTCAGATAAAAGTAAATTTGATAAAGTATTTGATGATATTCATGATACTTTTGCTAGAGAGATTACAATATTTAAAAAAGAAAAAAAAGTTTTTGTCGCTACTAATAATACTTATAACGCTCTATATTCTAGAATTAAGAATCAAAAAGGTAGTGATAAAATTGTTGAGACTTTAAAATTAAAAGCGAGAATAGCTTATGCTGGAAATTTTGAATTTCTGAGGCAAAGCAGTGAAAATGAAATATTAGGTATAGATATACCTTCTGACCACATAAGAATAAAAATCAACGAAGAAGGGTATAACTTATTAAAAAAAGCTACTGATATCGAAGTTGATGGTGAACTTTTTAATATTTCTTCCGATGCGGCGAAATCTGGCATGTTTTCAATTAAATATTACAATATACTCTTGAAAAGAAGGGGATGATATGAATATAAAAATCAACGAGAGAGCTTTAAAAAGAATAGAAAATAGTCAAGTTGGACCTATAGTTGGAAAACATATTGAGAAAAAAATCATTCAAGGAGTAAACCAAGCTCATAGAGAAATGATTAAAGAGTTTGAATCTCACCCAGTTACTAAAGAAATTGAATCTGGCCCAGAAGGTTGGAATGAAAGCGGTACATTGGGTGGATATGGGAATTTATATTCCTATATTGGTTTTGAGGAAGGAATGGATCCTATAACTCCAATCAGATTAATATTAAAAAAAGCTTTAAACATTAAATCAATACCAAGCTCTCAAAGATCGATGATTTTAAAATTTCAAGTTGAACTTCCATCCAAGGAAGAGATTTTCTCAGCTAGCCCAATGCCTTGGGTTGGCGGAAGAAGTTGGGCTGAAGGTATTGAAAAAGGAATATCTGGTTTGGGTAACTACATAAACAGGATGACTCTATCTGGTAGATCGGGTCAAGGAATTCAAACTAAAAATAAAGTAAGATCAGGGCAATTTAGGAATACTAAATATTTATCAAATATTTTAAATAATTTAAAAATTAACATTAATAGATCAGTAAAATGAATGCGGGTTTTGATCATAAATTATTGTCTAGTTTTTATCTATGGTGCGATGATAGATTATCATATTTCGCTCAAGCTTATCAGCCATCAATAAATCATACTTTTGTATACGTAGATACAGTAGATACTCCTTTGAATTATAACGCTTTCTATAGTCCCTATAGGCAATTTATGTGGTCATCCGATAAGATTGCGGTTCCTGACGAAGTGGTAATTGATGGATCTACGGTCAAGGATAAAGATGGAATATACATAGATTACAATAATGGAAGAGTGTTAGTTGATACAACGAGTCGCCATGGATCGAGTCAATCATTAAATATAACAGGGGATTTTGCGTATAAGACGGTTAATATATACATAACAGACGAAACAGAAGAAAGTGTTATTTTAAATAGTGATTTCATCATCTCTCCAGCTAATCAAACTTATTTACAAACAAACGGAGGGTTCAGTGATAAGATATATACAGTCCCCGCAATGTTTATAACACTGGAGAATTCTGAAAACGTGCCATTCGCAATGGGGGGTATGGATAGCACAGTCTTAAATATGAGAGCTGTAATAGTTGCGGATTCTAATTACACATTAGATGGAGTATTATCTTTATTCAGAGACTCTGCAAGAACTAATTTTGGATTGATTGAATTTGAAGATTTTCCATTTGGGGAGTTTTCACACATTAAGCAGCACCCTTATAAATATGGAAATTTGATTAATAATTCATCTGAATTTGTATTCGTTGAAGAAGTTAGATCTTCTAAATTAACAGATAGATCTAGGGAGAAGATAACATCATCAAGCGACTACAAGATAGGCTTTATTGATTTTACTTTATGCAAGCCAAGAAACCCTAGGAAAATTTTCAAAAGATAAATTTCACATTTATTAAATTTTGATGTATATAAATGTATAACTTAAAACTTTTAAAAAATTATGGCAACAGATAGAGTAATATACCAAAGTGAATCTCTTTACACTAGTAAACTTAAAGGGACAGGAGCCTCGGATTTAATTGACGATGGCGACTTAAAAGAGATAAATAGAGTACAAGATATGAGCTACAACCTTGAGGTTTCTCGTACTGATGTTAACGAATTTGGGCAACTAGCCGCACTTTCAAGAGAAGTGACAGAGCCTCCCACAGTAGGTTTAGATTTTTCTTACTATTTAACAGATGGTACTCAAGAGGCAGATCTTGGTTTTAATATTAATAGTGGCTCTAATTTTCAATTAAGCGGTGCAACGCCAATGACCAAACAACTTCTTGATGGATCAAATGATCTTGATGAACTTAATTATTATGTAGTAACTGTTCCAGAAGGTGAAGACGTTCATGGACAAAGTCCAGTATCTGCCGCAGATCATGGAGTTATTGGAATTGGAAATGGATTTATTACAAGTTATGGTATTACCGCTGCGGTTGGAGAACTTGCATCAGCAAGTGTTTCAGTTGAAGCTTCTAATATCATGTTTAAAAACGGGCTAAATGCGGCTTTTGATAATCCTGCTATTGATACTGATTCTTCTACTGGAGCTAGGTTACCTAATAAAGTTAACTTTGCCAATGTAGCGTCAAGCGATGGAGATATTACTGTAGGTGGTGAGGAGCTTTTTGCTATTCGTCCTGGTGATATATCGATTGATTTTGATGCGAAGGGATATTTCAATACAAATGAAGCTGGAAAATTAAGCGTTGGAGGAGCAGTTCTTCCAGGTGTAAATGCCACTAAATCTCAAAGCGCGATTCACGTACAAAACATTTCACTTGATGTTCCTGTTGGAAGAAGTCCATTGAATCGATTAGGCAGCTTATATCCATTCAAGCGAAAAGTTGATTTTCCTGTGAATATGACATTGAGCGTATCAGCTTTAATGACAGAATTTTCTGATGGTAGTCTTGACGGATTGCTTTGCGGATCTGAGCAAAAGAGAGATATAGCTATTGTATTGAATACTAGATGTGGAAAAAACAACGCCCTAGTGTACTTAATGAAGAATGCTATTCTTGACACACAATCTTTTTCAGCGTCTATTGGAGACAATAAAACAGTTGATCTCACATTTTCCTCTCAAGTTGGAGGAGCAAATGATTCTGAAAATGGTATTTTCTTGATTAGCGAAGCTGGTAATTCGGTAACTGCTAATAGCGGTTTACCTGTTGAGACACCAACAACAACCTCAACCACAACCACAACCACAACTCCAACAGTATAATCTTTAAAACTTAAAGGCAAAAAAAACCTCGTCTCAGGCGAGGTTTTTTTGTGTATACTCATATAAGGTATAAGGTATATATGAAAAACGAACGAGAACTACTAGAGTTTCAGGTGGTTAGATCAATCACGAGTTTGTACAAACATTTCTTGGGGCTCATACAAGAGCTTCAAAGAGATCACGATGTACAATTTGATAAATTAAAAAAATCCATTCCCGAAGAAGAGAAGATTTTAACCCAAGCTGAATATTTAGATGAAGCTCAATTAAACTTCCTTAGGAAGAAAATCCTAGATTCTGGAAACGACGCTCGAAGAGAATTAATATCTTATATGGAAAATTTTGATATAAAAATCAAGAAATAATTTTACTATAAGATGTATGGCAAAAATAAGTCACAATAAAAAAGCTCTTTTTTTTCACGTCCCTAAAAACGCTGGGACTTCATTAAGTGTATTCCTGAACTCCCAAGGTTGGGAGAACATTAGATATTCACCCATCAGTGGAGAAAGAGACGATGTGGCTCCAGACTTCGAATACTCAAAGGGTTGCTGCCAAAGAATTAAAAATAATATTAATCTGATATCTAGAAAAAATACGATAGCTAATCTAACAAATAATAAAGCAATATACATTGAGAGCATTAATGATAATGAAAAGAAATGTTATAAACTTATTAATCAAAGCACGTGGAGTAACTACTTTAAGTTTGCTTTTGTTAGAAATCCTTGGGATCGAGTTGTATCTGCCTGGAAAAACAGATCTAGCATTGAAAAATTTGAAGATTTCATAAAGGTTATACCAGCTCAAAAAAATCACACCGACTTATTTTGGCATACACTACCTCAATATGATCATATTTACGATGAAAATGAAAACCTAATGGTGGATAAAGTCTACAGGGTAGAAAACTTACAAGACGACCTAAAGGAAATATGCAAAAACTTTGAATTAAACTATTCAGAGATAGGAAAAATAAACTCATCAAGCAGGAAACCTTATTGGGAATACTATACTGATGAAATGGCCAATAAGGTTTCAGAAATATACAAAAAAGATATCGAAAAATTTAACTACAAATACAGGTAAAAGGAAATATGAATATTACAGAAAAAAACACGCTATACTCTTTCTCGGTCGATTTAAATAAGGAAGTCGAGGAAGAAGTTGAAAAAAAATCAAAACGAAAAAATAAAGAAACAGGGAAGATGGAAGTTGTAACTTCGAAAGAAAAGATTACGGTCAAGAAAGACGTTCCATATAAGGTTGTTATTAAAAAACCAAACAGAAGCGAGCTTGAAGAAGGTGATATGTTCTATAGTTTAGAATTGAATAAATTCATAAAAATGGGCATGTTAACAAAAGCTATGCTAGCCAAGCAGTATGGTAACCAAGGGGGGGTATGGTCAGAAAAAGAGCAAAAGTTGTACTCCACGTTGTTGTATAAAATGCATAGTAAGCAACTGGAAGTTCAGCAATTTTCAATCCTAAGTGAGAACGGAAAATTATCAGAGCGGCAAAAAATTAAATTAGAGCAAGCTGTAAAAGAAATGTCTGAAATTAAGAAAGACTTAACTGAGTACGAAATGGTTCAAAATTCATTATTTGATCACACCGCTGATGTTAAGGCTAGAAATAGAGCTATCATGTGGTACATTCTTCATTTGTCTTATTTTGTAGAGGGTGAAGCTGATGACGCTCCTTTTGAAAATTTATTCGAGGGGGATGATTTTAAAGAAAAATATAAAGCTTACGAACTTGCTGAAGAAGAGGGGGAAGAGTTGTATGAAAAAATAATAGATAAAATTTCTTCTATTGTGACAATATGGTACGTAAGTGGAACTCAAGGACAAGAAGGTCTCGATGATATTTTCAAAGAAATGAAAACTAATCAAAGGAATGAAGAAGAGGAGGAGGAAGAGGAGGAAGAAGATTTAACTGAGTCAACAAAAGAAGAAAAAGAACCTGCTTAAATCATGCAGGATGAAAGAAGAAAAATTAAATAAAATTTTTACAGAAATTAAAAAAGGCTTTTCTGAGTTAACTTTCCAGGGAAGCCTTTTTTATGTTAAGCATCCTGGAGTAGATGATATTGCGGTTATGGAGGAGGACAGAGAGGCTTTATTGTTAAAGGCGAAGGGGAAAGGTGTACCAACAGAGGAAGAGTTATTAAAAACCTTAGATGAGACAGAACAGTGGACAAAGAAAGATGAAGAAGAGTTGCTGGTACATTCAACTGAATTAAAAAATTTAAAACAAACTTTGATTAATTTATTTAAAGATTCAGAAAAGAAAAAAATACAACAAAGAATAGATGAGATTGAGACTAAGCATTTAAAAAATAAAAAAATTAGAAACGAATTAACAAGGATTAGCGCTGAAAATTATGCAGATAAAAAAAGTAATGAAACGTTTCTTCAAAAAACTTTGTTTTTAGATGTAGAGTGTAAGGAGTTGAGGTGGAAAAAAAGTGAGTTTGATGAGCTAGACGTCTTCTCATTGCAAAAGTTATATAATGAGTACAATGAAGTTATGGATAAATTTAGCGATAAAAATATACAGCAGTTATCAATATCAGGTATGTTTAAAAATTTATTAAATCTTTACGACAAAGATCTTTCTGGTTTTTTTAAAAAACACCCTCTTGATTTAAGTTATTATCAAATTAATTTATTAAATTACGGAAAAATGTTTAAATCTATATTTGAAAACAAAGAAATACCAGATGATATATCAAAAGACGCAGGTAAGATATTAGCATATTTAGAAGAGTCAAAAGTTAAAAAGGAAAAAGCTAAAAGAGTCTTAGATAAATCAAACAACTCTGATGGATTTTCATATGTTGGAGCGAGTAAGCAAGATTTAGAGAAAATGGGAGTTCGAGAGCAGAGAGGTAAAGGCATACACGACATAGCAAAAGAAAAAGGTGGAGAATTGAATATGGAAGATTTCATGAATATGCATAAAAAATAAGTGTATACAGAAGTAAGGAAAAAGGAATTATGAGTGTTGTTAATATACCTACAGCTGCAACTGGTTACAGGCAGAGTATAATTAGAGATGCGCAGGGCGCGCAGAGAGCTGTTAATAAAATGCAGATGTCGCCTACGCTAAACGCCAATGGTATCGTTCAACCCCTTGGTAGAATAACTAATTCAGCTAGTGAGTTTCAAAAATCAATGGATGCTTCTGCAGCTAGAGTTTTTGCTTTTGGAGCTGCTGTTGGAGTAATTAATGGGGTAAGTGACGCATTTAGAGCTATGATTCAAACAACCGCTGAAGTCGAAAAATCTTTAAAAGACGTGCAGGTAGTTATGGAAGCCTCAAACCAAGCTATGCAAAAATTTGGAGATGGACTTTTTGATGTTGCTAGAAATACAGCAACATCTTTTAAGGATGTTGCGGAATCAGCCACGGAACTTGCTAGACAAGGATTAAGCGCAGAAGAAACTTTAGCTCGGGTGAATTCAGCTTTAATCTTAAGTCGATTGTCAGGCTTAGATGCTGTTAAGTCGACAGAAACTTTAACAGCTGCAATCAACTCTTTTAATAAAGAAGGAATTACTCATTCGCAAATAATTAACAGAATGGCTAATGTTGACGCAGCTTTTGCTGTTTCATCTGCAGATTTAGCTGAAGCTATGTCAAGAGCTGGGGCTGTAGCTCAGTCTTCAGGGGTTTCTTTTAACGAGTTAGCTGCTGTGGTGACTGCGGTTCAACAAAGAACCGCTAGAGGTGGGTCTGTTATTGGTAATGGATTTAAGAGTATTTTTACAAGGATTAAGAGGAGTGGAGTCAGAGAAGCCTTAGAAGAAATAGGTGTGACTACAAAAAATAACGATGGAAGTTTTAGAGATTCAATGTCAGTTATTCTAGATTATGCGGGAGTCTATAAAACATTAAGCGATAGTCAAAAAGCCTACACAGCGGAGCAGTTGGCTGGAGTTTACCAAATACAAAATCTCCAAGCGTTAATTCAAGACTTAAATAGTGGGTACTCAATTTACAATAAAGCGCTGGGGGTTGCAAATAATACGACAAACGAAGCTATACAAAGAAATAAAGATTTAAACACCACTTTGGATGCTATGTTTACTCAAACTCAGCTTAGCGCAAAAGAATTAGCCTCATCAATAGGGAACTTAGCTTTTTCAGGAAATTTTAAAGAAATTTTAACATTCCTAAATAGCTTAGCTCAAAAATTAAACGATCTACTTTCAGAAAATGAAGGTAGTAATGTAGCTAAAAATTTAATAAGAGGAATTGGAAGTTTTTTAACTGGGCCTGGAATGGTAATATTAGGAGCTGCTTTTCTTAAGATTTTTGGGCTTGTAACAAAATTCGCCAAAGAAGCTTTTTCTGACATTCTTGGTTTAAATAGAGAATCAAAAAGACAGCAGGGGTTACAAGCAGCTATAGGACAAATCTTAAGTACTAATTCTGGAATATACCAAAAAATTCTTGCAGCTGGAAGTAGTACAGCAAAGCAAGAGCAAATAATTTTAAATTTAATTAAACAGGAAACCGCTGAAAGATTAAAACAAGAGGCTTTAATAAAAAGAATCGCAGCGAGCTCTAGATTAATTGGAGTTGGGACATCAGAGAAAGGATTCGTGCCAGTCGGAAAGGGGGCTTCAAAAACAAAAGGGAGAAATACTTTAAGGATGTCTAATGGGTTTCTCCCATCTTTAAATAAAGAAAAACAAGATATTAACTCTGGAGTTGGTGGGGCTAGAAAAACAGATAAGCCCGTTTTAATAAAAAACCATAAAATGGGAAGAGGGAGGAGTGAAAACGTGGTAGCTCATACTGGAGAATGGGCTGTTAATAATTTTGGAGGTGGTGGTGGTACGGCTATTTTCAATAGAGATATGGCTAAACAGTATGGCTTACCAAAAGGCGCTAAAAAAATTACAGCCGCAAATGGATTCATACCTAATTTCAATAAATTATTAAATAAAAAACATTCATACAGCTCACTAGAACTAGGGGCGTCAGCGGCTGGTAAAGGGCCTATATCTAGATTGTCAGATTTAACAGACAGGTTCATAGGTAGGGTAAAAGTTCAAAAAATGGATTTGAATAACGATTTTTTTGGTAAAAATGCTGCAAAAATAATTAGGGGGAGTGAGGGGGTGCCAGGATTGATAGAAAAAAGTCCAGAAGCCGAGAAAAAAGGTTTAACCAAATATCAAACAAATCAAAAAGCTGTCAAGGTTTTTAGAAAAAGATACGGAAGTCAAATAAAAAGTGGACCGTATAAAGGAATTTTAGAAACCGCTAAGAATATTCAAAATAGCAAATTTAATAATTACTCAAAAACTGAAAAACAACCAAAGCAATTAGGTGATTTGTTTCAAGGTTTATCATCGAAAATAAAAGGCTTAGAGGGAGAGTATCAAAGCAAGGTTTTTTTACAAAAAAGGGGTTATTCTGATGTTCAGTATATTCCTGATGGAGCAAGTTTTGATCTGTCAGCTAGAAAAAAAGGAGTAAAAAAAGATAGACTTTTCGAAACAAAAGCCACTAAAAAGCAAAATGTTGTTGTAGCTTTAAAGAAAGCTGCGGACCAATATTTAAATATGGTAGCTGCGAAACAAAAAGGGTTGGGTGAAAAACCAATAGGGCACAAAAATAATAAAAGAGAAAATATTAATTTAACCTCTGGTAACGCTTTATTTGGTGGAGGAATCAACATGATAACTCCCTCAGATACTAAATTAAGCCAATCTGTAATATCCGCAAATAAAGAAAGTTTCAAACAAACAGATTCTTTCAGGGTTTTAAGAAGCATGATCGACCCTGATTTTAAAAATAAACAAGCAATATACAAATACTCGAGCCAAGATAAATTATCGAATATTTTCTCAACAAGAATCAAGTCTATTGATAATCAGAAAGAATTAGAATTTTACAAAAAATACGTAACTAATAATTTAAACAAAAACGCACCAATTCCAAAATCAATTGAAGATTTGATTAAAAGAAAAGATTCCTCCCAAAGTCAAAGTTTGTTTTTAGATCCAAATCATAGAATCCCCAGTGGAGGAGTTAGGTCGGCTTCGAGTGGGTTTATACCAAATTTTATTGATAAAAGAAATAGATATCAAAAAATACAAGACACATTAAAGGATCCAGCTAATAAAAATATAAAATTTAAATCTTCTCTATTCAAAAGAGAGAGCGTGAGCACCGTGAAAAAGGGGATGGGTGGGGAGTTTCAAAAACTCTGGCTAGAATCTTATTTCAAAAAAGGTTTAGAGGGTGATTTTCAGATGTTAATGAAGATGGGATATAATCCAGATAAATTATTATCCCTAAGGAAACACTTCAAAAAAGGCGGCAAAATTGATATAAAAACTATGGGGAAAGGTTTTATTCCAAACTACGCAAACTCATCTGAAGTAAATTCAAATTTAATCCCTAATTTTGCGAGAAACGCTTTATCAGAAGCACTTCAGAGAGAAACTGAAGCTGGAGTACCAAGATCAAAAATAAGAATTGAAAGAAGTCCAGATTTAATTACAAAAGAAAACCCAATAGGTTTAGCTGTCACCAATACCCGTGACGAACCAATGGGAATTTCTCAAGGAATAAAAAGAGCTAAAGCTGAAGGGGTTGATCCCAGGACATATGGATCAGCTAGAGCTAAGACTCCAAATTTTGCAGCTGGAGTTCAAACTAAAAAAGGTTTCTTTACTACTCAAAAAATTAACAGGTTGAAAGATGGAGATTTCTCTAAAGACCCGCAGGGTGAAAAGGTTTATTTAAATATGTTTTCCGTTGAGGATCAGAAAAAAATAAAAGGTTTTGAAGCTCAAAACTCTAAACAGAATGTAGCGGCAAAAAAGCAAGCTTCTAGAGATATTAAAAATAAAATGCCAACGATTGACGCTTCTACTCAAGCAACAATGCTTGTAGCTACAAACAATGTAAGAAGAAGAGTTGATACTTCCTACAAGACGGAAAAGGGTAATGTGAGGATGAAATATAGAGTTGAGGGAATAAAACCAAAGTCTTTAAAAAATACAGAAGGTAATATAAGAAGCAGAATAGAAGATTTAATGCTTGGGGAGTCATCTAGATTAGCTAGAGAAATGGCTGGCGCTGGAAATTTCGGAATGAATCTTCCTGGAATTAGTAGAATGGCTAACGCAGGAAGCGTAGGTTCAGCTTCTGGCTCGATTTTTGAAACAGCTTTGCAGGCTGTAGGAAAAAACAGGCTTTTTACAAAAAACAATGCGAGTTTTGATATCAATGGTACTCCTGACGACAAACTTCAAAAGCTATTTGGATATTACACTCCATTCGCTGATGCAAAAATAGCTCTTAACGCGGATACGAAGAGGGATTTTAGCTCAAAGGTATTAAAGATACCGCAAAACACAGTGAAGCTATCTAAAGCGCAAAAAGAAAAACAGATGGAAGTTTCGAGGGCGAGCAGAAAGTCCTATGGGCCCCTCACTAAAGCTGCTACTGGATATATACCAAATTTTGCAGGTCTAAGGAAAAACCAAAAGCAAGATTTAGTCACAGCAGGTTTCGCTAAAAACCATAAAGAAGCTTCGAAGAAATATAATCACATGGATCACCATTATTTAATCGATAAAAAACTATCAAAAAAAGAATGGTTGAGGCAAAAAAGTTTTGATGTTGAGTACGGTAAAATGACAGGAGTGAGATACTTAGGGAAGCAAAAAGGCTATGGAGCTTTCCCTGGTAACCAGGAAGCTAGTATTGGCTCGCAAACAAAGAGGAGCTCAAGAATTGCCAAAACTAGTGCTGTTGGAGCTGCGGTTTCAATGAATGCAGTTTCTCAAATTCAGAATACGGTTCAAGGTTTAGTTTCAAGAGTTGGTAATATAGAAAAACAAATTGGAGTTCAGAATTTATCAAGCGGATACATACCTAATTTTGCATTAAGGGATAGAGATAAAAGTATTAGAAAATTAGATCCGAATACTGGTAGCGTTGGATTTATTGAGTCTATAGTTAAAGAGTCGATGTTAAGTGGGGATAAGAATTTCACAAAGGAAGCTAAAGAAGTTGCTGGAAACAGAAGTTTAGTAATAGACAGGAAAAATCAAGAGATTAAAATTGATGGTAAAGAAATATCGCCAAAAGATTTAAGAAGAATAATACTAGACCCTAAGAATAAAAAACTGATTCAAGGAGAGGTGAACAGTAGACTTGTGAAGTTTCAACAAAAATCAGGGCTAGCAGAACATTTAAATTTTTTCCTTGGATCAGGAGCGACACCCTTAGAGAAAAGACAAAAAGATATGAGATCTGCGGTTGATATTGACAAGAGGCATTTTTTCAAGGATAGGGGGTATTGGGGAATGAGTTCAGAGGGTATAAGTTCATTGATTCAAAAAAATGGAGGAAGAAGTTTGGATCTCGATAACTTCCTGAATCAAACGGTAATTCACTCGCAAGCATCAACCGAAAAACGAAGACAACTCCAAGAAAAAAATAAAAAGAAGAAGGGTCGGGGAATAAACACGTCAATGTTAAGCCCAGGATATGTAAGTGAAAAAGCTCAACAATTAGGACTTGCGGTGAAAGATAAAGCTGTAGCGATGGGAGGAAAATTCATGAACACCGTTGGATCAATACCTTCAGACCTTTCTAATATAATAAATTTAAGAAACATGAATTTAATGAGCCCTGTAGAAAGAGCTCGTAAAAAAGCTTTTGAGCGTTTTAAAGATAAAAAAATGAGTTCACCTATGTCTGGATTCATTGAAAGCTTGAATGAAAAATACGAAAAATCTAAGAGCGTCAGTAGGAATGTTCTAGCTTCTGGATATAAGAAGATTAGAAAAACAAGAGACAAGTATCAAGATTCTAAAAGATGGATGAATGATTTTTTCAACAGTTTCGGGAGAAATTCTTTTAACCCTGAGTCAGGATCTTGGAGTTCAGGGGTAATTGGGGATCAAAAAACTAAAAAATCAATTATTGAAAAAACTAAATCTATTAAAAATAAAACCGAGAGGTCAAAAATATTTAAAGGCATCTCTTCAGCCTGGGGCAAGGGTGTTAATTCTTTAAAAGATTTATTGAATGTATTAGAGAATTATGAAGAAGTTTCTAAAAAGGGAACAATCAAAAGCTCTGGCATTTTTAATAAAAGCTTTGACAAATTAACAAATGCAAACTATGAACAGTTAGGTTCAAGAGTTAAGAGCGGCAAACCTTTTCTGGGGGAAAAATTAATATCACCATTAACATATTACGCCAAAGCGGGAATCTCTAAAACAAAAGAATTTGGACAGAAGCAATTTTTAAATTTACAAAATAAACTAATAGGTTTGCAAAAATTTGGAAAAGAAAAGTTTGGAGAGTCAAAAGCAGTTTTTGGTAAAAATAAAAAACGCCTAGGAATTGCTGGAGCTTTAGGAGCTGGGGCTGGGGCGATAGGTTTAGGGATTAAGGGATTATCTGGACTATCATCAGCAGGAAAAGTGGCTCTAGGAGTAGGAGGAGTAGGAGTAGGAGGAGTGTCGGCAGGAAAATCAGTAATCGGGGATCTATTAACTACTGGAGGGGTAGGGACTGGAATTGGGCTGGCGGGATATGCGATGTATAAATACAGAGACAAATTAAAAAATAATAAATTAACCAAAAGTATCAGGGAGTCGATTTCGGGAGTTCCTACAAAAATGGGTTCAGACACTTTTTACTTAAAAAAGAAAGATGCAGAAAGCTATAAGCGAAAAAATGAAGATATAAAGTATGATTTTAGATCGACCCAATCAAAAGCAATGGATTTATTATCTGGAAGATCGGGTGGAGATGTTAATGAATTAAGAAATATCGAAAAACAGATAGAAAAAATTAAAATACGAAAAGAAGCTCTTGATGAGTTTTACCAAAAATACTCAAAGAAAACACAAAGAGGTAAACCAGGAAAAAAAAGACCTACTTCATTAACGAGGAGGCTTGGTGGGGATGGTTTACCAGAGTATAGATTTGGATCGAGAAGTAATAGATTCTCTGAGGGAAGAATACCGAATTTTGCTAGGCCAGCGAGAAGGTTCAAGCAGTTTAATAAAAATAAATACCTTAAGGAATTAAAAATTGGAAAAAATAAGAATGAACAATACAAAATTGATGCGTATGTAAAAGCCGCAGGGGGAGCTCAAAAGTTCCAAAGAATACATGAAAAATTTGGACTTGACAAAATTGATGATGTATTTCAAATTCTTGGATTCTCTAAAGGTCATATTCCAAACTTTAGTAAACTTGCAAATTTAATACTTTCTCATAATAAAAAAATTCAAGCATCTAAACCTTTAGGTGGTCAAGAGTTCTCTAATCTTAGTGGGAGAGTAGCTGATTTTAATCGCAGAATTCAAGGTTCAAAACAAGGAGAATTAAAGACGCGACCTGTCACTTCGATAGATAGAAAACAACCATTTAAAATTAGCAAACGAAATCGAATTCAAGATTTAGATAACATTAAAAGATTTACAAATTCAAGCGAGTTCAAAAATCTACCAAAAGAGCTACAAGAAAAATTAATCCTTTTTTATAATAATAAAAAAGCTAACGTATCATCTCTTAAAAATATGGACCCTGAGTACCTAAGGCATTCAGCAAACCCAAGTTTTAAAGGGAAAATATCAAATTATGGAAACGGGTTTTTGCCAAATTTCGCGTTGGATCAAGCAATAGCAAGGGAATCAGAAGCTCTGAAACAAAGAGGGATATCTTCAAGTAAGATAAAAGTTGAAAAAAGCTCTTTATTGAAGGGACCTATGAACCCACAGGGACTCGCTGTGATAAACACGGTTGATGAACCAATGGGTATACAACAAGGAATTAACAGAGCTAATAAAACAGGGTTAAATCCAAAAACTCACGGGATACCTTCATTTGCGATATCGCCAGAAGAAAAAAAATTAATAAAAGAGAAAGAGCTGTTCAAACTTGAGCAAGAAAGAAAACAAAGTAAATTATTAGGTAGAGATAAAATCCTAAACCCATACGCTGGAATGGACTCAGATAAAGGTTTTGAATTAAAACAACAACAAGACAGGCACAATGAAAGAAGTCAGGGAAGTAGAGGTTTTAATAAAATTAGAAAACATGGATTGTCTCCTGTAGCTAGGCAGAGAATGTCTAACGCGAATGCAATGGCGGGGGGCGCATCAATGGGGGCGATGTTTATGGGGCCAATGGCCGCAGAAATGATAAGGGATGGAAGACAGGATGAAGCAGTAGGTGGCAGTGGGAGATTAGGTATGGATGTACTTAATTCTGCTGCTATGGGTGCAGCTTTTGGGCCCACAGGTATGGCATTAGGAGCTTTTCAAGGAGTAAGTAGTGGGCTGAATCAAATGAGCAATAGAGACTCTCAAGCTGACACGTTTAAAGCCTTAAGTAAAGCCAAGAAGGATTTGGATAAAGTTATGAAGGATACATCTAGTATTCAGAATTTAGCTATGGGGGTTCAGCAACTACAAGCAGCTTCTCAATCAGGAGATACAAAGGGAATAATAGCTGCAAATACTCAAATAAGAGAATCTATAAATAAAATTTCAGACCCAGAGGTCCAATCAAGAATGAATCAATTAGCTAACTCAGGTATGAGCGCGTCCCAAAAATTAGCTTTATTAGGAGAAGCTATTAAAAATATGGGGGCACAAGCAGCAGCAAAAACTGCACTACTTCAAGCTGGAACAGCTGCTAATGAGGATGATAAGATGGGGCCAGGAACGGTTGCAAAAAGTTGGTTTGGAGATTTAGTGCAAACAGCTGTTGCAGGAGCGAAAACAGGTCTTGATTTTTTAACTGGAGAAGGTAATACATATGATTACAACAAGGAAACTTTGTCAGGAAGGGATCCTATGCAAGGTAAGCTTGGGGAAGCTACAGATATGGCTAGAAACTTAAATGATAGTTTCGAAACTCAAGCGAGAATGCTAGCTCAGCAACAGGTAGCAAGTAGAATATCCGAAGGAACATCTTTTGTTAGTGGTAGTGAAGACTTGCGAGGAAAAACTCAGGAAGAAATTGCTTTAGCTAGACAAACAGATTTAAAGTTAGACGCGGGAATGCAACAAGAAGAGGCTAGAGCTTTTAATGATTTATTTAAAGAAGCCATGAGCAACTTCGCTAAAACTGGAAAGTTATCAACTTCAAAAGTGGGAAAATCATTAGAAGAAATGCCTGGCGGAGCGCAAAGCTTTGAGAATTTTGATAGATTAGCTACCTCTGAAGATGGTACAATGCTTACTTTTGGGGGAGCGGTTTTAAAAGAATTCGCTCAGTCAGCGCTTGACGGAAAGGAAGCTTTGGAGAGTATGGGTGATGGAATCCAAAAAGCAGTAGAAATTCAATCAAAAATAGTTAACCTTGAAGAGAAGCTACTATCAGAGTATCAGAACATGTTGCAAGCTCAACAAAACGTTGATACTATGATGAGTAGGTTTCAATCAAATCAAAGTTTAAAAGATTACCAAGGTGAAACAAAAACGATGGCAAGATCTTCAGCTAATGAATATTTATCATCTAGAAATTATATTGACCCAAGGGGATTCCAAGGAAGGCAAGCTTCTATTGAGAATGATGACATTAAGCGTAGGAACGAAAGCGGATTAATTACTGAATTAATGAACGAAGTAGCTAGCAATATTGATATGTCTGCTTTGTTTAACCCCAGCGAAATTGAAAAACGAGAGATGAACATACCAGAACCTAAACCCACTAGTGGAACAGGTAAATTTGAACAAGATATTCAGAGACAACAAAGCGAACAAAATCAAATGCTAGCAAGGCAGTTTGCAGAATTTGCTGCAGGCAACAAGGATGGAAATGTAACACTTAAGGAAATGAAGGGCTTTCTGGGCTCCATTAAGGGCACGGGGCAAAAGGGTAATAGAATAGCTCAGAATGCGAGAGATCTAGAAGTTGCTAGCTCGCAAAAAATGATAGCGGAGCTACAAAGAGTGGCTATTAATCAACTGATAGCATCAGGTGATGCGTCATCCTCAAGACTAGAAAACCAAGGAGGTCGGAGGTTGAATGATGAGGATGTTAAAACGGGGGTTGAAGCAGCTATGAACACTGATTCCTCAGTTATACCAACAATGGGATTGCCTACTGACGCTACTGCTGAACCTGTAGCTGATACTATAGACGCGTTTAGAACACTCGCTGATGTACTTGGGGTTTCATCGACGATTTTCACTGGATTGAATTCAGATACAGAAAATTACATCGTTGCTCTAGCTAATGTGAATGATATAATGGATCAGTTACAAAACATGGACCCAACAAAAGCCGCAGAATTAAGACCTGTTTTTGAAAAAATAAAAGCAAATTTAGAAGCAGATTTAAAAAATAGCGAAAGAGTCGCTGAAGAACTTAAAAAAGTGGCTGGAAAAGAAGGTTTAGACCCAAATCTAATAAAAGATCCAATAAAGGGATTAACAGTGCAGCTTGGTAATTTATGGAAACAAGGATTAGTAGTTACTAATTTAAGCACTATCTCAACTCCACTACAAGACCTTGTTAATAGATTGACAGGTCAAGAGGGTGAACCTCCAGTAGAAACCCCTCCAAATGGTGGTAATTCAGATGGAGAAAAACCGCCCACAGCTAGTCCGCCAGAGGGTAGCCAAGATTTTTCTGCAGCGATAAAAGTTATTCAAGAATTACCCGCTAAGTTATCTGAGCAGTTAGGTGGGTTAGTTATTAATCATGAGGTTAAAGGAGGAATAACCTTCGACTTTAATTCTGAAGTGGTTAAGGGCGTATTAACTCCAGTGATGAGAGATCAATTAAGAAGTATATTACAAGAGGGTGTCATACTTGATTATTTAGCAACAGCATTAGCTCCTAAAATTGATCCTCAAGGAGTTTTAAAATAGAATGAAATTTAATAACGTAGAAATACTCGGAGTATCGTTTGAGAATGGTAAGGTTGGTACAGATTTAATTTTCAGAAAGAAAAAAAATATAAACATATCTGGAAACTTACTAAGTTTATCAAACACTAGTGGGGTTAAGCAAATATTAAAAGAAACTAATGATTTAATTGAGGTAGAAAATTCTTTAAACTCTCAAGATGGATCTATTAGCCATGGTTTACAAGAAATTTTTATTAATGATGTAAGTTTCGGAGAGGGATTGATTATATCTTACTCTGTTAGAGGGAGTCATATTCAAGACGCTAGTTACGTAGCTCAAATAGAATTTAACGAATCAGCTGATATTACCAAATTAAAATTAAGCCAGAATAGCGTTAGCGATTTGAGTTTTAGTGATTCAAGTATATCAGAAGAAGATTTTAAATATTTAAAATCAATTAGTGAAAGCTTTGACTTTAAACAAAATGGTGACAATGTAGATATTAACCACTCGATTGATTGCTCATTTGATAGAAGATCGTCGATAATGCCAAAAAGGAAAAACTTATGGCAAAACGCATCTTTACAGAATCAAAAAATAGCTAATTTAAGAAACAAAGGTAAGGGGTCAATTAAAGTGCAAGCTGGTGAGACTTCAACACAAAGCGTAAGTCTTGACGCTGGTACGTACATCCTAGAATTTGATTATCTAGGCCAAGACTCAAGCTCAGTGGGAGTTTGTAGCCTAAGTTGTTTAGATAAAACAATATCCCTCGAAGAGAAAACGGGTAGAAAGAAAATTGAGTTTAGTGTCTCATCAAATTCTTCTGTTTTATTTAGTTTGAATGCAAATCAAAGTAGAGATACTTTTTTTGATAATTTTTATTTATGCAAAAAAGAAGATACACCTCTAGAGAAATCAAGAGCATTTGCTAGTTTTTTATTATCATCTTCATCGGAGTACCCAATAATAACAAGTAGTATTTCTGAGAAATATTCAGCGCAAAAACTTTTTGATAATTTTGAGACGGTAGAAAGCTTTGACGAAATTGATTTATCTTATTCAATATCAAAAAAAATAAAATATTCAGAAATCGATGATTCTGGAAATTATTCAAACAAAAACACTTTAACAATTGAGATCGGAGAAGAGGGAATAATAACAGTCGCTGATAAAAATGAAATTAAATGTTTATCACAAAGAACAGATGCTAAGATTAAAAATTACACAAACATTGTTGAGGCTGCATCGAGGGATAGATGTGTTAACGCTTTAGCGTCTTATAATGATTACTATAAATTTGGATGCCCAACGCCAACTAGAACTCAAACTATTGATGAAAATAACATTTATGATATAGAAGAAAATAAAACTGTTTCATTTGATTTTAAAAGTTGCACATCAGAGCTGAGCATAACTTACACAAATGACACTAGGAATGTAAAATCAACAAGTAAATATTATAAGCTTGAAGATTCCTTAAGTATAGAAAACTCGGAAGGGTATCAATTATTATCTTTTAATGGAACGGCGCAGGGCAAGGGTGATGATTCCAACAGTAGAAAGTTAAACGCAAAGCAATCTTTGTTAGATTTTGATTCTAATAAGAATACGATTATAAATAACGCAAAGACAGCGTATAGTTTATCTGGGGATTTTATAGAAATAGGTAGAACTTTATCCATTGAGGATGTTTCTGGGAGAATAAGCTATGGGTTGGTATATAGCAATAAGCCTTCCTATAGCGATATGCCAGATTCCGTTAAAAATTTAGTTAAAAAATACGATATAGAAGTTTCTATTGATGAAAGAGTTGGGGTGTTTAATGAGTTTGCTGTTAATTGTAATGCGGTAGCTCAGCTCATGGGAGATTTATTCCAACCAAAGGGTATAAATGTATCTATTTCGGTTTTTGGAAATAAAGGAGTTGGTGTGCTGGATTTATTAAACGCATCAAAAACTATTCTTTTGCATAAAAATTTAATGTTTGGACTGGGGTCGGAGGGAACTAAAAGTTATGTACAAGATACATATAATAAATTAGAATTTACAGTAAACGAAGATTTTTCTCACAATCAAGAGGAGGATAAAATTCAATACAATAGATCTGTTATAGATCTATCCGAATGCCCGACATCCACCGATGGAGATAGTAAACATGGGTGGGTAGATTTGGGGGATGTTCCAACGCCCACTGCGTTTGAAAATCAAGTATTTAATCCCATAGATTATCAATACAGTTTTACGCCACCACCAACTCAAGCGTGGAACTATAACGACTATGGTTATGAATTTTCAACACCAATTGTCCAACCAACCCCGACACCATTACCCACGTTAACAGATTTTAATTTCTATTTTAAGACACCTACCCCGACTCAAACCGCCACTCCCACTATTTTCCCAACACCCATAAATACCACCCCAACCCCGACGCAAACTACTGAAAGAGTTGAAGTGTTTATACCTGAAAATTTTAACGATAATATAGATGCTCTAGTTAATATACAGGGAGCTGTTTTAATCAAAGGTAAACAATGCTTCGATGATAGTGGATCCGCGTCAATTTTAAACGAAACACTAATATCAAATTCATACGCAAGTAATAATAACGTCAAAGACTGTATAAGGTCTGGGTCTGGAGATAGATGGTATAGTTTTATATTTGATATTCCTGGCGGTTCAAATTTTACCCCTCCATATACTGATGATTGCGAATTCTTTGAAGTTAGCGTCCCCGAGTTTTATGAAGAAGATATAAGTTGTTTAATAAGGTCTAGTAACGATGGCTCCTGCATGGGAACTGACGAAAATTACACGGGAGCAATGGTGAACCCTGGAACATTTGAGTATTCTTATGGTAGTGTTAATTCAGCCTCAAAAGTAATAAAATCAAATTTGAACAATCAGTCTCACCCGTATTTTAATAATGGAGTTGTTGTTTACAACACAGTTGTCTTTAAACTTTGTGGGAGCGAAAGAACTGAGTTTACCAACGTTGAGCAGAGATACATAACTCAAGAAATAATAATTCCAGCAGGATCCTCATTAACGCTAGCGGAACAAATTATATCAGGGGTATCAAACTGGAGCTCGGGAAAATGCTTTGAGATTGTTGCTTATAAAAATTGTTCCTTATCGCAAGAATTTAATAGAGGCCAGAGAGTTTTAAATAAAAACCAAGTGTATGACAATTGTAATGAGTTTTCAAACAACGAACTTATATATTCAGTGATTGTAAAAGAGGTTGATTGCTCAGAAAGTTCTTTAACTGTGAATTGCGTAATCGATTATGAAACTCCTTTAACACCGACAAGCACCACAACCTCAACAACTACTTTAACTCAAACTTCAACAACTACTACCACACCAACCTCAACAACCACTACCACACCAACCTCAACAACCACTACCACACCAACCTCAACAACCACTACCACACCAACTCCAGCTACCGTAGACTGTTCCCTTTGCGGAGCGCAGTATATTGGTGGCGTTGGATATTTCACTAATTGTGGTGAAACTGAGTGCGATTGTTCTTGCTCTGTGAATTTAACTGACGGGCCTGATGCTGGACAAGTGCTACCTTGCATTAATGATTCATTTTCAACATGTTAATTTTATGAAAAAAGTAAATATATTTTATAATAACGCAGACTTCTTTTCTAGTAAAAATTTACCAACTCCCGAGGTGAAAAGATCTACATCAGATGTTTTTTTTGGAGACAAGAAGGGAGTAAAAGAAAAAATAGAATTAAATGGACAGATTTATTTTAGTGAAGAAATTGCAAATTGCGATTACTTCAACTTCTTGAAACAAAGAAGAGATGAACTGGTTCAAGCTTTTTCTGAAGATTTTAAAAAACTTGAAATTAAAGAAGATGGAGAAATAATATTACAAAAAGATTTCTGTATAATTTCAGAGATTTCTTTTCCAGAGCAAGACTATAAAAAAACACTAGCATATTCAATAAAAATAGAATGCTACGATGAATTAACTCATAACGAATTTTACGGCATAGATAAACCCGTGAACTCAACTTCGATTGAAAAGATGGAAGACGATGTTTACTCAATACAAAGATCGATATCAGCAAATGGTATTAACACTCAAGATGGAGAATTGAGTGGGTTGAATGACACGGAAATATCCTCAGCTTTACAAAACGCCATTGATTTTGTTGATAATTTTCGAGGAAGAAATAACACAAGTAAACCATTAGGATCTGAAAATGCTGCGCTAATATTAACCTCTGAGTCTGAAAAAATAGACAGAATAAGTAATTCTGTACAAGTGCAAGAAAATTATTTATTAGATAAAAATGGCTCCTCGAGTGATGTTGGCGTAGTTCGATATGCAATTAATAAGTCGAGTACTTTTGGTGGAATAAACCAAATAGAAATTAGTGGAGAAATAACAGCTGGAATTGATTCTAATTTTAATGATGTTAGAAACCAAGTTAAGGATATTGATTTCTATCAAGAAATAATTAACGCTTACGGGGATGAGGGGTACAATAGAATACCAGGAAGTATTAGTTTTAACGAAAACGAGAGAGCTGGAACAATTTCATTTTCTTTAAATTTTAATAATGATGATAGTTTTAATGAGTGCGGGGTTTCTACACAATTAAATACATCTATAAGCGTGGGGGAAGATAGTGTTGTAAGTTTATCAATAGACGGATTAATTTTAGCACAAGGGCCTATTGAGGAAAGATGGAGATTGGTGCATTCAAATTTTATAAATAAACCTTACGATTCAGTATTATACGAAAGCTGGGCTCATCAAGAGGCTCAACAAGAGATAAATCAATTTTTAACAAATGTGACATTACTTGGCGAACCTGAAAGTAGTAGTATTGAAGAAAATCAAAAAGGCGGTGAAATAAAATTTAATTATAATTTTTCAAATAAAGATAAACCTGAAGATTTTAAAAATTTTCAATGTTCATCCTCGGTGAATATGAGATCTCCAAAATATTCAGTTGATATGAATTTCGGAGGAGGTATGAATCAATATACTGTTACGAGGTCTGGTTTCACTAAGGGCTCTGTATCAATTAACGCATCTGGTGAATACATAAACAAAACTGGTAATGAAGAAAATGATAAAGATAATGCGTTGAATAAATTAACTGAGAAAATAAATAGTATTTTCTTAACCATGGAGCAAGAGTTTTTCTCGAGTGAAGAAAAAGTAAAAATAGGGCAGAATAAAAGTTATAATATAAACAATAGCCAAGCGTCCATAGCGGAAACAAGGGAATATTTTGATTCTGTTGTGTAATTTTTAAAATGAGTACAACACCAACACCAACACCAACACAGCTCTGCACTAAGAAAAATATTGAAGCATTCTGCTCGAGATTCGTTTCGTTAAATATGAATTTATCTCCAGCTTCAGGTCCAACAATAGACGCTTCCCTGATTGGAGAGATTGATGACTATAAAGACTTAGGGTTTAAGATAACAAATTATATTAAAACGTTGGGCATTCCAATATTGAACCCCTCAAATTGGACTGTAGCTTCAGTTTCAGTAGATAAATCTTCATCTGGGGTAGTCACAAATGTAAGATTAATTGATACTATTTGGTTGGAGTATTCAACAAGTTTCATAGCAGCTGGACCAGCAGATGGATTTTATGATAATTTTATAGGTCGTGAGTTTTTTAATATTAGTGGAATACCTATGTCAAAATTCGATGGAGTTCCTAAAAATATACTAGTTGATAGAAATTACCTAAGAGCTTATTATAGTAAATTAAATTCTGGTAAGTTATTTATAAATAATGATGGACTTCCAGAACCTGTTCTTAACGTTACGCCAGAAGAATTCGTTAAAAATCACAGCCCAGGTCTGCCTGACCCTATGGTAGAGTTTGGAGAATATTATTACATGGCTTATGAGCTGTTTAATTTTTTCCCGCTAGTGCAAAACACCAGTCCGATAGATGGAGTATTTAATGATTCAGGCTCGTGGTTTGACGTTTTATCATCAATTGGTAGTAGATTTGGAAAGTTATTTGTAGCAAATTCAATACATGGAATTAAGTACTTGAATATAGATTCAGGATACGGAACAAAAGAAAAGTTAACGCTTAATGGTATTACGGTTCCAGATTCAGCAACAAGCTCAAGTATAACTAAGGATTATAGCGCTGGATACGAAACGGAGTATCAATTAATATCAAGAACTCCTGGTAGATATAGGAGAGATCACCAAGACGCATCAACCAATACAACAAATAATTATTACGTAAATAACACTGGAACGTTTCACTCAGGAGATGTCAGATTAACTAGAAAATTGGAATTCGGTCATCTGTATAATGTTAGCGCTCTAGCTTGGAATATAGTTAAACACCACCCTATTTTTACAGAGCTGGGAGCGGCTTACGCTATTTCACAATGGGGAGATCCAATTGATTCTGGAGTATCAGAATTATATGATATGGAACACCTAGCGGGTTACTCGTGGTATAAAAACGCTGAATACGCTTTAAGAAACGAAGATTTTATCGACTTAGCAAAACAAGCTTTATTTGCTTCAGGTATGACAGATGTTGATTTTGACGAAGCTGTTACAGCTTGGGAAAATGATGGAAGGTTTTGGTATGCAAAGAGAGCGGATGAATATTCTGGAGGAACCAGAGGAATAACTCAACAGGGCGATGCTGAAGATAATTTTTTCCCCCAAACTTTTGGTTTTGAAAATTACGGAACAGCTCCTCAGCCGATGGGGTCAAGGACTTGGACTATAACTGGAACCGCGAGTTTATCATTCGTTCCAGGACAGACCCAGGCAAGAGAGTTTGGGTTCACTGGGGAGGGAGCTAGCAAGTCAATAGCCGATCTTGTTCGCACGGATAACATAAATGAGGGAATTATTTTAGCGGATTATGGATCTATACCATTCCCATCTATACCAATGGAAGCTAACCTAAATGGAGTTGAAAACTTCATAGACATATCAGCATCAACACTTGCGAAGGGCGGAACTCAATTTGGCGGAGTGGGTGCTGTAAAATATGGAACGTTATACGCGAGAGCTCAAAATCTTTATCAAAATGCAGTTAATACAATAAATAAACATGGGGAAAAAAGAAACGGTGGGCGAGCAAGAGCTTTTTGGAGCGGCGTTCGAGACCCATACACTTTTTATAATGAAAATAAATCAGCTTTAGGTGATGATAATTTAAGAAAGAATAGAAACTCTCTAACGGAACAAGAGCAGGTAGAGACAATAAATGAAAAAATTGCAGTATCAAGGAGAGAGCATGTACAAAAATGTAAATCCCACTTTATTGATCCGCCTGATAGTCAGGCTTACAAATTAAATAGACATAAATTTCATAAAGTTAATAACTTATCCTGGTACGAAGGAATAGCGTATAATCAAGAGCAAGCGGCAAAAGTTTTATGGAGAGAGAATAATATTAATTACATAAAAAGACCTCCCTTTAGTTTTAGTTGTGGTCAACCTGGTTCAGTGCCGTTTATAGAAACTATTTCTTTTTCCTTGGTTAATGAGTTGTACTCGTTAACAGAAAATCAAATGAAATTTTTAGAAGCTCTATCTATAACAATTAACGATGGGAAAATGAATGCAAAATATTCTTTTTCTGAAAAATCAAGCACTCCAGATTTTAGAGGTATGGATGCTGCAAAAGTATCACTACAAAACCTGATAAGATAATGAGGAATATAAAAGCAAGTAAATTATTAAAAATGTACGTTGATAATGGTGAGTCTCAGATAATAATAACTAGTGGCGGCAGTGAATTTAGGTTTAACATAGATTCAGGAGAATTAGTTCAGCCCGTACCAACAGTTGATAGCAAGCCATCACTACTAGAATTAAAACTTAGGGAAATTGATTATTGTTCGGAGGATGGAGAAAAGTATAAGATGTATGTACTTGGAACTCAAGCTTGGAAAGAAGGATGATATGGGAGTAGGCCACTGTTGCAGCCCTGAAGAAAGAGAGGTTATTGATGGCAGGATTAAATATTATGGAAATCCTTCCACGAGTTCACAGCCGTATTTACAATCAGAATATTTTTCCTCTAGGACTGAGTCTCTAAACGTGCTAAGTTTAGGGGGTGGCGCGAATCCAAATTTCACCTACGATATAAGAGTTAGTGATGATTTTTTAGTTTCTTGTCACGGGTCTGCTGGGGTTATAATAAGTAAGTATAAAAACAAAAGTGTAACCGCTCACACAAATATTAATGGAAGCGGAGGAAATACGAGATCTTTTCAGGGGAGGTTTGGTGATTATTACTGGAGTGGTGATGGAAGAGGCACAAGGTATGGATTTGATAATTTTACAGGATCTTATGGAGCTGATTTTTACACATCAAAATCTATATTTATAGCTAGAGGACAGGATGTTGTGTATTACGATATAGAAAATAATACATATAAAAACGTAGCATCTTTTTCAGGAACGATTGCCAATAAAGTAGCATGTTTGAATGGATACCTCTACGTAGGGACTTGTGGTTATACCCCACCGCCAAATCCAAATAATTATCCAGAGTACGGATCTTACACTCAAAGTCTTTTAAGTATTAAAAAACAATCGCATGGAGTTTATGTATACAAAATATCTAAAATATTAGAAGGTAAGGTGGAGTCAGCTTTTATTAAAAAAATAGATTTAAATTCAGACGTAACAGATATGAAATCTGGATCTGAGCGTGTTTTTATTGGTACGCGGAGAGGGTGTTATGGAGCCAAGGTGACTATCAATCCAGACACTGAAATTCCGAGAGTTGAGTATGATCCTATAGGTTTTAATGAGCAAGTCACAGCTGTTGACGCAATAGGGGATGACGTTTTCTTTACAGCTGTATCTAATTTTCCAGATCGGGTACAAGGAAGTGTTTATAAAAATGGGAATTTATTATTTAAGGATGATCAATACAAAAACAACCCTTGGTGTCTTGATGATTTTATTAACTGTTTTGACTTTAACACCTTACAAGATTTCAAAGGATCTTACGGTGCTATAATATTAAACCAACGAAACAGTTACATTTTAAATTCTAGGTCTTTACTAGCAACTTGTTCGGGAGGCGTCGAGAATATAAAAAGCCCAGAGCAAATAGGAACATTTCCAACAGGGATAGGAGTTGATGAGAATTATATAGTTTTGAGTATGTGGCAAAACGGTGTGTATTTTTTAGACCACTCTGGGAATATAATATCTTCCAGAAAGGGGTGGGTTGAGTCTCCATCATCTTGTGCTGATTTTTCAAGAAGCAGTATCGATCAAGATCCAACATCTTATAATCCAGAGTATTCTATATCAGCTGGACCAATAGCTGTAGGGAATGGGGATGTATTTGTTGCGGATTCTGTACAATTTGCTTTAGGTGGATCTGGACCAATGATTTACAATCCTATAAAAAATTACGACTCTTACCAAGAAAATTTAAATTTTACAACTTTGATTCAGGGTTTCAATATATTTGGTGGAATAATTCATTTTCATGATTAATATATATAATATATGGTTCAAGAAATTATAGAGGTTTATATTTGGGGTTTTCTAGCTGCATTAAATTGGATATTTACATGGCAAACAACAACTTTAAAAGTTAAATTTTTAAAAGTATGGTTTTTCTTTAGGCGTATAAATAAAATGGTTTACACTCCGACTGACTTTGATGAGTACGTTTATAAAAACTGGGGAATACTTGGGGAACTAATAACTTGCCCTATATGTTTTAGCCATTGGGTTGGTGCAGTTTTTTCTGGAGTAATAGCTATTTACCTTGATGTTAATTTAATGGTAATACCTTTTGCTTTTTTTACTTATCCAGTATTAATATATTTTTTAATCAGGAAATATATTGACTAATATCTTTTTTAGATATTTGATAGTTGCCAAAATAAGATACAGACTTAGAGGATAATTCAACGGCTGCTTTTATTGATTTTTTAATATTTTTTGTTTTAATAAAAACCCCAGAGAGAACAGATAAAAAAACATCTCCCGCTCCAGAAACGTCATGAACATTAACCTTTGGGGCTTTATATTTTTTATTTTTATACAAGGCCCCCTTAGAACCTTGAGTTATAATCATGTCGCATCTCTTTGGGAGTTTTGGTTTTACGGAAAACTCTAAATTGTTTATTTTTATAAAACAATTCTCAAAGCAAGACAAGTCTGGTTTTTTTGAATCAACAAACATAAAACCTTTTCTTTTTTTATTAATTTTTTTGCAAATTTCTTGAGTTAAAAAACCCTTGTTGTAATCTGAAATTACAATTAAGTCAGCTGTTTTAATTTTTTTTAAAACATTAGCGTTTAAAGATAAAGGTTTAACGTTAAAACCTTTATCAACTCTTAATAATTGTTTTTTTGATTTTTTATCAATATATCTTTCCTTAACTAGAAGGCTTGGATTATTAGATATGAAGTCTAAATTAAAATTGAAACTTTTTAAGTTTCTTAATACATTTTCCGACATGCCTAAGAATTTTTTTTTACAAAAGTAGTCTAAGACTGGAACTGGAGCTTCTGGGCTTAACCTAGTGCATTCACCAAAAAAATATACATCTTCGCAAGATTCTCCTATTAGTAAAACCTTCAACTTTAAGAGTTTTCTTTAATTATTTTTAATAAAATTCTAGAGTCCTTAGCTGGTATATCTTTATAGCTAGCCCAGTTAGGTATTTCACTATTAATATAAACATTAGTATCTTTAAGAGATAGTAAGTACTCTTTAAAACATTCAAAATCTTGACAGTTGATAATATCTTTAGCGAATTTTTCTAAGGTTTGATCTATAGAGAAGGAGGGAGACAGGCTTGCTCCAGTAGCTTCATTTGATTTACTAGAGTCAGACGTGTCCATTTCGTCTAAGCCTACAATGTGAATATTCAAGAAATTTCTGACAGCTCTAACAAAAGATCTGTTGCAAGCTATTGTTTCTAGAAACTTAACAGCAAAACTGCTACAATTATTAATTGTTGCGTTAGCCATGTCTTCATAAGAGGTTTCTGATAAAGTTTCATAATTAGATATAAAATTAATATTACATTTTACAGCTACATGTTCATAAGAGCACTTTACTGTTTCATAAGAAACAGAGTTAAACCCCCTTAACCTAGCTAACTCTTTAATTCCAGAAAGCTTTATGAGTAGCTGGTGATCTTTTAATCCTTTAATGACTTTAGGTAAAGGCTTGTTAAACCTTTCAAACCAAGCTTTATTTGGGAATAAATGCTCTTCCCTAACCATAGCTCTCCAATTTATAGAACCATCTTCATTGAAGACGTATTTAACATTCTGTAATAATCCATTCTCATCTCTTTTGAAATTATCAGGGCCGAATGAATTGTCGATTGTTTCTGTTTTTGACATGCTATGATATTAGCTTATTTTTTGAGTAATGTCAAGTTTTTTTTGCGTTAGCTATTTGAGCTTCAATTCTATGATTGATAGTTTTATTGATTATAACTTTAATAAATTGAGATACCACCTCAACCTCTCCAGGTTCAAGTGGAATTTTGAAAGTGTCAGAGCCATTCCTGGTTATTGAGACCCCAAAAGCTGGGACCGTTGAGTAGCTCTCTTCAAATTTTTTAGTTTTTCGATTTAAGGATGAAACTTTCATGGGTTTATCCCATGGGGAAAATTTTATAGTTGTTTTATTTCCTTCGTAATTGTGGAAGGTATTATATTCATATCTGTTTTCAAAAGCGCTCAGTATGGACCCACACTCAAACTCGTTGAATTTTATTGATAGATTTTTGGATGGGTTATCGCTATTAGACCCGAAACTTCCAGTTTTTTTGCTATCGTCCCAGCTATACTGTTTGATTGAGTTTACATATAAGCAGGGTTCTTGATTTCTCTGAACTCCGTATCTGAAGCTAAAGGCGCATCCCGTATTTTTAGAATTTGGTTTGTATATTGATATGCTCATTTTAGTCGTATGTTACTTTCCAGTTTTTGTTTTCCCATGATCTTTGTTTTAATTCAGTAGCGTGTTTAGCTCCTTTTCTTTTTTTAGAATAATCATTAAAATATTTTTGCTGAACGGGGTCCACGCCATTATTCATATTTTTTCTTTTATCTGACAGTTCTTTGGAATAATCTTGAACATCCCCAAACGAACCTTTCATTTTTCCAGTTTTCTCTATAAATGAAACATTATCAAATGGATCTATATTGGATTCACAATTTAATTGGGGGTTAGACCAGACTCTTTGCCACTGAAGATTATCTTCATCGAAGTAGACATGCTCTTCATTCATGGATTGGATAACTTCTATATGTTGATCTTTAGTTGGGTGTTTATAAATATATATAGGCATGTAATTACATAATAACAATTAATTAGTAATTTATCAACAAAAAGTGTATAGTAATAAATATTATGTTTTATTTTTTAATAACAATAACAACAGCGTTAGCACTATCTATTGTTGGCGCTTATTTTAGTATTATTGGCTTAGCTACAATATTTCCTGGGGAAAAGGAATCCGTAATAATTATGGCTTCTATACTAGAAATAGCTAAGGTAATTACTGTAATATGGCTGCATAGGAATTGGAAAAAATCCAAACTATTATTAAGGAGTTATTTAACTTTTTCCGTTTTAGTTTTAATGGGCATAACTAGTTTAGGTATTTTTGGGTTTCTTAGTAAATCTCATGTGGAGCACCAATACTTAACAGAAAAAGAAAGAACTTTTATTGAAGAATTTGAGTTAAGGATAAAAACAGAGGAAAGCTTAATTAAAAAATATGAGGGCTATATAGTTAATAATGAAAATAAAACATTAAACCCTATTGACCGTTCCAATAATCAAAAAAATAATATTCAGGAAAATATAAAAATGCTCGAAGATAAATTTAATAAAGATATTGAATTTGAAAAAAATAAAATTCAAACAATTAAAGAAATTGAAGAAAGATTAGATCAAGAGTTAAGCACTATAGAGGTAAGGAAAGGCGGACTATTTTATAATAAACAAAAAGAAATTGAAAACATTAAAGAGTCTCAAGGTCAAAAGAGGCTAGAGAATGAAGCAGAATTAAACTTAATTAAAAATAAAATAGAAGAAATTAAAAATAATTACAACTCTGAATATAATGTTTTATATAAATCTATAAAAACATTAAGCGAAGTAGCTATAGTAAAAGAAGAAAACATTGAGAGGGAAAACGAAGATTACTTAAAAGAAATTATTAAATCTGAAAGTAAAATCCAAGAACTAAAAAGAGAGAAGTTGAAGTTCGATGAAAAGATTATGTTATTAGAAACAGAGATTGGACCATTAAAGTATGTAGTTGGATTAATAACTGATACTACGGGTAAAAACTTTGAAAACGATCAAGCTGTAAGGCTTATTATTGTTGTTATAATGGTGGTTTTTGACCCTTTAGCTGTTTTACTTTTAATTGCAGCTCAGATATCTTTTAAAAAAGATAGGGGAGAGTTTATTAATAGCACTTATATTGACCTGCATAATAAAATAAAAAAAATGAATTAAAACTCAAATTCTTCAGCAAACGAATCATGTTCTTCATCTGGTTCAGAGTTAATAACTGTATCACTGGGTGAATCTGAAATTTCTTCTTCAACCTTTTCCTTTTTATTTTTTTTGCTTTTGTAGTTTTTGCTGGTAGAAGTTTTTTCAGAGTTTTCAATTTCAACTTTTGGCCCAAATTGGATTTTACCGCAATATCCATCGACATTAACAGTGAAGGTTGTACAAGTTAATTCTTCGCCTTGAGAGCTTGTTTTTGTATATTGCTTTGGTATAATTGAAGCGTTTGAGATAAATACTTGAGCTCCTTTTTTGAGCATCATGCATTTTTCACCCTCCCTGCCCCAAACATCAATATAGAAAAATAAAGCTTTTTCATTATGGGGGTTATTAACAGCTATCCTGAATTTGCAAACTTTATTTTGCCCAGCGCTTTTTAATTCTGGCGCGGCAACTAGATTACCTATGCAGTGAAATTGATTTAAGTAGTAAGCCATATTATTTTTCCTTTCTTATTTTTGTTAAATATTTATCGTGAACATTTATGCAACCCTGTATACTTAGGTTAATGTCAGGGTTTTTTGAAACTTCTGACCAAGGCATAACAGAGTTGTGTTTACCTTTAATATACCTTAAATGGAATATTTTGTAAAGTCTTTTATCTTTATTTTTTTTAAGATTTTCTATGAAAGATGTTATCGTATCTTTATTTTCAACGTTATAAGAGTTATTATTAGAGCGGTCTCCAGAAGGGCAAGGCATTGATTCCATGCAGTCTTTATCCATATTAAATACATTACTAGATGTTCTTTTATATTTTCTGGAAAAATTCAGGCAAAACCATTTAACCCTACTGGCTAAATAGGTGCTAAATTTAGCACCTTTATCAAATTTATAATCTAATATGCATTGATAAATAAATAGATTTTTATCCATAAGGAAGTCTTCTCTATGAAAATGAAAACTAGAGTACATATACTTATTGCATATCTTGTAAAAGATATTGGAGTGGAGATCTAATATCTTGTTAAGGTTTAAGGATGTGTTTCGTCCTTTTTGTATATTTTTTAAAATTTCATTCTCTTCTTCTGAGTTTTTCATTAATAAACCCTTGAACTAGGGCGTCTCCTTCATTTACATTATTAAAAGTCTTCCAGGATATTTGATAGTCTGATTTTTGTTGGAGTAGTGGAGCGTTACTTTCCTCTTCTTCATTTATTGGATTAAATCCAAATCTATGAATATGAACATTGAAAGAATGTTCAAAATTGTCTTTGATAAATTCTTGTTCATTGGGATATCTAACATCAGTTATAACGCATATGCCCCCCGATTTATAATGTGACTCGACATGAGGTTTTATTCTATTTATCCAGTGATTAGAATTTATAGATCTCGCTAAGTGGGTTCCGTAAGCTACCATTAACGGTCTAACTTTCTCTTTATCTTTATTTGGGACTTTAGTGCAGTCTATGCCAAAATTTGGAATCGTTATTTTGTTCAGCTCTTTTTTTATTTCATCTGCAAAAGCAAATCTTTTACAAACTCCATATTTCTTACCTTTTAAGTTCGTTTTAAGGAGGTTAAAGAATGTATCTTTTCCGCTCCTCGCTACTCCTGATACTCCAATTATCATTCCATTATTTTTTTAAATTTTTTAGCTAAGTCGTGTTTACCTATATCAGAGAGGACCATTGATGTAGAATATATTTTAGTATGATCCTCATTGAAATTTAATGAAAACCTAGTCATATCGACAGATATGATTGCTGGACTTATATTTAAGTTTTGACCATAAATATCAAACATATCTTCCATGCATTTTGAAACAGCTTTATCATGAGATGATTCAATTATAATTGATTCCCAGTTTGCTGAAGATATATGATACATGCTTTCTATGTCATTTTCGATTATTCTTTGTGTGGAAATGTTTTTCATTTATATTTATGTAAGAATCATTTTAACAAATTAATTGTATTATGTCAAGTATTTTCCATAAAATTTATTTTATAAATAATATTATATATATATTATAATTATATTATATAGGAAAAAAGTTTTTTTTCTTGTAAAAGTTAATCTTTTATTGTATTATCTTTAAAGATTGGCGATCAAAAGTGTAATTAAAATAAAACCATGCAAATTAAAATAAAAAAAAGAAACGGTAGACTCGAAGACTTCCAGGTTGATAAGATAAATGCTAGCGCGCAAAGAGCTTGTGAAGGTATTGAAGATGTGTCTCCTAGTGAAATAGTACTAGATGCTCAATTACAACTTTTTGATAAGATTCCAACTAAAGATATTGATAAAGCTTTAATATTATCAGCAAGGGAGAAGATTGAAAAAGAGCCTAATTACTCGCTTGCTGCGGCAAGGTTATTGCTAAACAACTTATACAAAGAGGTATTTAAGGAAGGTGTTGACTCAGACGCTTTTAAACTACAATACAGGAAGAGTTTTATTCAAAACATTAAAAAGTTAGCAAAAGAAAAAAGACTAAATAAGGAACTCCTAACTTTTGATCTCCCTAAATTATCTGAATCTCTAAAAATACGAAGGGATTTAAATTTTAAATACTTAGGTATCCAAATATTAACTGATAGATATTTCTTAAGGGTTGATGGTAAATGCTCAGAGGCTCCTCAATCTTTCTGGATGAGAGTAGCTATGGGTTTAGCTATCAATGAAAAAAATAAAAACGAAAAGGCTATTGAATTTTATAATTTGATAAGTAGTATGCTTTATACTCCATCCACCCCAACGTTATTCAATAGTGGAACGACCCACTCTCAATTAAGCTCTTGCTACCTCAATACTTTTGATGATAGTATAGATGGTATCTTTGATGGAGCCTGGCAAGAAGCTAGGAAATCAAAATTTGCTGGAGGTTTAGGTCTAGATGTTACACCTTTTAGATCAACAGGTTCGAATATTTTAGGAACTAGTGGTATTTCTAGCGGCTTAATTCCTTGGTTAAAAATTTATAACGACCTCTTGATTGCAGTAAACCAAGGCGGTAAACGACCAGGCGCTGGGTGCGCATATCTCGAGCCTTGGCATTTGGATTTTGAGGAATTCCTAAACCTAAGAAGGAACACTGGGGATGATAGATTAAGATGTCACGATATGAATACAGCGTCCTGGATACCAGATGAATTCATGCGCAGAGTTAAAAATGAAGATGTTTGGTACTTTTTTGACCCTAAAGATTCAGATCTTCACGATTGTTTTGGGGAGGAATTTGATAAAAAGTATAACAAACTATGTGATCAAGCAGAAGAAGGTTTAATTAAAAACTATCGCATCACAACCGCAAAAGAATTGTGGAAAAAAATGTTAAAAGTTCTTTTTGAAACGTCTCACCCCTGGAACACGTTTAAAGATCCCTGTAACATTAGGTATACCAACCAACATGAAGGCGTCGTTCACAGCTCAAATTTATGCACAGAGATTACCCTTCATACTAAAGCGTCCGAGTATAAAAGCGGGGAAAAAGTAAAAATCGGAGAAACCGCTGTTTGTAACCTTGGTTCTATCAACCTAGTTAACCACATGGTCGATGGAGACCTAAATTATGAACTACTCAAATCAACCATTCACACAGCCATTAGAATGCTTGATAACGTTATTGATATTAATTTTTACCCAACTAAAGAAGCTAGTAACTCCAACCTTAAAAATAGACCTATTGGTTTAGGAATGATGGGTATTCATGATATCCTCCACATCAAGAATATAAACATTGATAGTAATGAATCTATAGCATTCAATGACAAGCTTTTTGAGTTTTATTCGTTAAATGCTATTCACGCGAGTTCAATGCTCGCTCAAGAAAGAGGTTCTTATGAAACTTACGAAGGTTCGCTTTGGTCACAAGACGTTTTCCCTATCGATTCTTACAATAATTTAATAGCTTATAAAAGTAATTCGGAAAACCCCAATAAATCAGCTACAGAAAAACCGTTAACTGGTGACGGTCAAACTCTCAATGACTGGACGAAAGTTAGATCTCACGTTCGTGATCATGGAATGAGAAACTCTAACGTTATGGCTATAGCGCCTACAGCCACCATTGGTTATATTAATGGTGTTGAACAAAGTATTGAGCCAAATTTTTCTGTTTTATTTGTTTATGAAAACAAGAGCGGTAATTTTTATATAACTAACCCTTATTTCGTTCAAGACATGAAAGATAGAGGCTTATGGAATCCTGAAATTTCCAACTTCATTAAGGGGATTGATGGTGACTTATCAATAGCAAATACTAATATCCCAGAAGACCTAAAAGAGAAATATAAGACTGCGTTTGATAGAGACATGTTTAAACTCATTGACTGTACTGCTGCTAGACAAAAATGGATTGATCAATCCATAAGTTTCAACTTATATAATAGTGGAACTTCATTAAAATATCTCAATGATTTATATATGTCCTGCTGGGAGAAAGGTTTAAAAACAACCTATTATTTAAGGAATAGAGCTGCTACTAAAATTGAAAAATCAGAAGATAATGAACCAAAATCTTGCAGTATAGAAGCTATGAAGAATGGTGAGTCCTGTGAAAGCTGTCAATAAAACTCATCAATCAATTTCTGAATTAGTAAAATCAGGAGTAGAGTCTTCAATTCACCCTAATTTAAGTGAGTTTAAAAAGCCAGAGTCTAACAGTAAAACCATCCTAATAACACAGTATCATCAAAGTTTAAATGAATCTAGAAATTTAGAAATTATAGAATCTATAAAAAAAAACATAAAAAATAAACTTATAGATGAAATTTTTTTATTCACCGAAAATATAGATGGTAAAAATATTAAAAAAATCTTCGGGTACAGTCGTAAATGTAAAATAATATCTATTAAACTAAGGCTTAATTACAAAATAGCCTTTGAGTATATTTTAAATAATCACTTCGATAACAATAATAATATATATCTAATATCTAATTCTGATTGTTATTTCGATGAATCTATAAAAACTTTAAAATATATAAATTTTGAAAAAAGACCAACACCCCTCTTTCTTTCGATGACTAGATATGAATATGTAAACAATAAATTAGATGTTGGGAGGAATCTTCTTGTGGAAAAATGGTCTGATGAAGAATTTAAAAATAAATCAATAGATCGATATGAAGACCTCCCTTACTTAGAACCATGGAGTTCAGACGCTTGGGCTTTTAAATTTAACTCCTTACGGCTTATAAAAAATAACTTAAATGATTTTTCCCAGCACCTGGGAACCAACCTTTGTGAAATATTATTAATAGACAAACTAATAAAGCTCGGGGTTAACTGCAAAAATATAGGCATATCTGGCTTTGTAAAATGCATCCATAACCACAAATCTTTATATAGAGAAAAATGTAATATCAAAAACTTTATAGAAAATAAAATTCCAGGATTTGTACCAGACCCTTCAAGAGGAGTTATAAAAACTGAAAGTAATTCAATTGATAACTGCTGGAGGTTAATATCAAAATATAATTGGTTAGACGCTCCAACTAAAAAACATACTTATTCGGATTTTTTTGTCACAGATATTTCTAAATTTTTATGCAAATGATTTATTTGTAATCATACTGATAAACCTCTAAATCTTCGCTATTCAAACCCCAGTCTATGGGGTTGTTATTTGGTAAAACTTCTCTCCTGTAAGCTATAGAATTTGGAGCTCTACTTAAATTGTCAGAACGATCATGGTATTGATGGTAAAAATCAAAATCAACTTTCAACCCTAAATTATATATGTTATAATGTACGGAAAGCCTATTAAACAAATCAACATCCATTTGATTTAAAAAAACTAATTCTTCATTAAAACCACTGACTTTTTCAAAAGCCTTTCTTTTAACCATTAGGCACCCAACAGCTCCTCCATAAAAACAAGAAAAATTACCTTTCTTTAAGTTATTGTAAGCGTTTTCGTAATGAATTATAGGGACTTCTAAACTTTTTTCACTCTTGATTATATTTTTATAATAATTAATCGACCTATCTTGATCTTTATCAAAATCTCTCCTTCCTGAAAAAGCAACGCTTGGTATCTCATCGGATTCTATTAAGTATTTTATGAATCTCTCTCCAACTATTGTATCCTGATCAATTCTTATAAAAAAATCTCCAGACATCCTCCTAAATCCACAATTCATTGCGTGGACTTCTGAGAAGCATGATTCCCTATTATAATAATTAACGATCCCAAATGGAACAATAATAAATTTTATTAATTTTTTTATTTTTTTATTTATATTTAAAACTTTATGCAAGTTGGGTAGGAAAGACCCCCAATCAACAATTATTATTTCAAATATTTCACAATGTCCAGATTCAATAATTAAATCTCCAAGTAAGTTTATAGTATTCTCTAATCTCTTTTTCGCGTCTCCTCCATAATTATCGTTTCTGGAAACAGCTATAAAACTAAACTTCTTCATAAGATTTTATTAATCATGCTTTCTTCAATATCAAAATAAAAAGACTCTTCAGATGGAATTATAATGGTTTTTTTTTGCAAAGCTTTATCTTCCTTAAATTCTTTTGACGATATAATATAATCAATCCCCTTTAATATTTCAACTTCATCATCATTACTTAAACCGCTAAAAGCTAAATCCCTAAAACAAGTTTTAGTAATTTTATCTTTTGCTTTTTTATTTTCTGAAAATATGTAAAAAAAATCTCTACCAGTCTCAAGTTGAGATTTAGACATTTGACTTAATAACTGATTAGTGTCATCTTCATGCATCTCCGCAAAAACAACTCCAATTACATTTGACAATTCCATTAATGAACTTTTACACATAACATTATACTTTTTATTGATTTTAAATCAATTATGCTGTTAAAATTTTTATTCTTGTGTATATTAAAACAGCATGACGGACCTCAAACACTCACTAGATTTAGCTGTTTTTTACCCTAGTACAAAAAAAGAATATGAGAGTGGACTTTTAGAAAGTTCTATAGTAAAAATTTTAAAAAACACTCCTTCCAACGAAAACTCTTTTGATTTATTTCTATTTTTTGATAAATCAAGTGAAGATAATTATGAAAGATTACTGCAATATGCTGATAGTCAATTTATTAATAAGGTATATATTAAAATATTAAACATTAAAGATGAAGATAATATATATAAACCATCTTGGAAAACTAATAACATTCAAAAAGACGTTAAAATTCCTAGGTTGGGTTTGTGCTCGGGTCCAGCCATCTCTTTCTTTGATTCTCTGAAAGTTCTATTAAGTCAATTTTCTCAATATAAAAACTTCTTGCTTTTAGAATCTGATATTCAAATTGTTCAAGATTATTGGTTTGATGCGTTATTAAAATTCTCTATTGAAAACAGTTTTTCTATTGCTGGCTCTAAATATAAAGGCACTTCTAGATGGCACAGAATACTAGATTATAAAGATCACCTCAATGGAATAGCTATTTATCAAAACACTAAAGACTTAAAAGAAATTTTGAATAAATCTGAAGCTTATATGGAAAGCGCAGTAAAAAATGGAAGCAACCAACTAAATTTTGATATAGCTATAGATGAGTGGAGAAGGAAAGAGTGCCCCGAAGGCTTTTTTAATGACTTTAATCAATTACTAGATATAGATTATATAACCAATGCGTGTGACGATTCCGATCAAAATATCAACAAAAAAACATTCTTAAAACATTACCCTAAAACATTTCTGCTGCACCATAAAACATCTAAAAATAATTTTTCATATGGAGATGGTGACCCATTTTTATTAGAAGCTAAAGCTAGTTCAATATCTAATAAAAATTGTGAAGAAGTTTTAAACTTTTCAAAAAAATTCTTCACTCCATCTATATCAAAAATTGGGATACCCTTGTTTTTTCATATACCTAAACAAGCTGGAATAACAACTCTAGGTTTAATGCATTGTTTTCACCGCTTCTACCATGAGAAAAAATTACCTTGCGATCTTTTTAGCGCAGCTAGAGTTAGTGTCGTAGAAAAAGGTCAATATATATTTTCAGTATTTATTTCGCTCAGGTCGGAAGATACTAAGGAAATGTTATCAAATAAAATATTAAAACACGAAAACTCAAACCATTACGAAATAAACTTAAAAGATTTTGGTAAAAATTTATTAAATAAATTTTTTCCCTTCAGCGTTTTCGTTTACCCAGAGGGTGTAGAAAAAATTCTTGATTTAAAGAAAGTTTTTGATGATAAATTTTATTATTTTTCTCCGTTTACGGTATTGAGAGATCCTTTTGAAAAAACCCTGTCGGAGTTTAGTCGTGGTGGATATGAAAATAAAAACAAACAAGAAAATTTAAATTCCTTTAATGATTTTATTTCGGGTATTGAGCAAGAAGACGGTTGGTTTTTAAGAAGGTTATTAATGATTCCTAGTTTTCAAGAAATTAATACTAAACACATGAATACCTTTGAAGCAATTTCAGAAAAAATACATTTCATTAAAATGAATAATGTGCAAGATGATACAGATTCTTTATTCAAACAAATCTCAGTTGTCTATAAAAATATTTACGACATCACTCCTGAAGAAATACCTACTGATTGGTTTGATTATATGGTTCAAAAAAATGAATCTAAGAATAAATTTCAAGTTGAAAAAAAAGATCTCGACCCTCAGTCTTTAAAAATTTTTGAAATCCAGAACGAGTTAAATTATCATTTTTTTCATATGTTTTCTAAAAATAAAATAGAGGAGATTGAGCAAATTAATAACAGCCAACAAAAATTAGATGAATTAAGAAGCGATCTCATCGGTTTTAAAATAAACAAAACAGAAAATAATTTTAATTTTGAAGAAAAATTTAATCAAAAAAAAGAAACTTTTCAAAAGTATTCGAATCTTAAAAATAAAAAAAATATTATTCCAATGTTTTTTCACGTGCCCAAAAATGGTGGTAGTTATGTAATTAGTAAATCAGAAAAGTTTACTTGCGCTAAAAGAGCTTTTATGCTTCGTGAATTTTCGCTAGATGAAAAATCAATGAATCAATTATTTAGAATAAGGCATTATACAGTTATAGACAACTTTGGTCGTCAAATTTTTAGAATTTCTGGTTTTAAATTAAATTTTAATCAAAACGACTTGAATAGTAAAATCTTAAAACTAGTAGATAATACAAATGGTAATGAATTCACTATCAGTTATGAAAATTTAAGTAAAGATTTTTTAGAATCAATTATACTTCATAAGGTAGACGTCTTACCTAATGGCTTTAGGTTCGTAGATGAATTCGTTAAATTATTTAATGTAAATGATTTTGGTTTCCTCATGTATACCACCATTAGAGATCCTTTCGAAAGAGCGGTTTCTTTATACAATTATATCAACTCATCTATTTCATCACATGAGCCAAATCATAAATCCCTAGGGTTGTTAACTTTTGATCAGTATATATCCAGTTCAGAGGCTGAAGATTCTTGGTTAATTAGAAACCTTCTAGATCTACCAGATTCAGAAATCTTAAATGAAAATGTTTACCAGTTGTTTTGTGAAATTTTTAATTTATTTCGAACTTGTGAAGTTCACGATATCGATGTTTTATTGGATGAAGTTTATAAAATTTGCGACGACTTGGTTTTTTCTGATATTAATAAAGTGCACCCAAACTTAAATTTAAGCAAGTTCAATTATAATAAAAACAAAAACTCAAAAAAAACAGATAAAAAAGAAGTTTCCGAATTAGCTTTATCTAAATTCCAAGAAAGAACTTTTTTTGACCAAAAAGTATTTAATAAATACTCGCAAAAATAAATTCGTTGTATGCTAATTTCCCACAAAAATAAATTCATAACAATTGATATTCCCAAAACTGCTACAAGGTCTTTGCGAGAAACTTTTGTGCCACAAAATATAATTGATATTATTGGTGAACCAAATTTAAATGCTGATTTTTATCAACACGGAACTGCACAACAATGTCGCAATTCATTGCAAAAACTAAACAAAAACTTTTCTGATTATTTTTCTTTTGTTATCGTTCGTAATCCGTGGGATCGTTATTACAGTTTTTTTAAATATTTAAAAGAGTATGCAGAAAAATACAAAAATAAAGACGCAAACATCACATGGAACACCCCCAATATCAATCAAGGCAAAATGTGCGAAGAGTTATTTAAAAATAGAACAGATGAAAAAATATTAAAAAATATCATTATTGGCAATAATTGCCAAAGTGACTATTACACAGATAAAGATAATAAAATCATGGTTTCGCATATAGCGGAATTTGAAAATTTAAACGAAGAATTTAAATTTTTATGTGATAAAGTTAACGTTTCGCATTCACCTCTCCTTCACTCTAATAAAAGCTCTACTAAAACTGGATATGCAAATATTTACACCAAGAAGACTATTGAATTAGTCGCAGAAAAAGAAAAAAGTTTAATAGAATTGAAAGGATATGAATATTAAATGAAAATAGCTTGCATAGGTAATTGCCAATTAGAATCTCTTGCTTGGTACATAAAGTATCTACTACCAGATGATGAATGTTGGTGGATATCTTTTAACCCAAAAGGATATGGAGGTTACAATTTTAACGTGAAATTTAATGAGGTAAATCACGAATTATTCACGAAAGACTTTATAGACAATGTAAGATGTCCTCACAATCATATAGATTATATAAAATCTTGTGATTATGTAGTTTACTTAAAAATGCACGAAGCTGCTTCACCAAAATGCCATACAAAAAAACTAAAAACATATTTAAGTGATACATGCAAGTTAATATCTTTAACAAACTATTATATTGACACCGATAAATATACCGAATCTCTAGAAGGAACAAATAAAAGAGAAAACAGTAGAGGTGTTGATATTGGTATTGATAAAATCATAAATCAAGACAATAAAAACGAAATGCTACCTTTAAGAAAACATGAACCCAATCACCCACCATCGAATTATTTCTTGAAGTTACTTAAATTGGTTTGCGAAGATTTTAATTGGAAGTATTTCTCAAAAGACGAACATGAAATGTTTCTAAAAGTAGGATTTCCACATGGAGTAAATTTAAAATGAAAATATACACATACTACCAGAATATCAACCACCCTTCCCAAAACGAACTTATTGACTTATGGAAAATAAGTTGGTCTCGTCAAGGTTACGAACCAATTGTTTTAAATTTAGAAGACGCAAAAAAGCACCCGTATTTTGAAACTTTAAACACAGAAATGCGTAGAATCTTCAAAGAAATAACAAACAAAAAAATTAGTGACTACGGAATGAGTTGTTGGTTTCGTTGGTTAGCATATGCCACTCAAGCAGACGAAAAATTTTACGTTAGCGATTACGATGCAATTAACCTTAACTTTCCAATCACGGAACCAAACGATAAACTCCACTTAATGGATGGTGCTTGTCCTTTTTTAGCAAGTGGAACGCCAGCACAATTTGAAAATTTATGCAAGGGATTTGTTGAAATTAGCAATGAGCGCATTGAAATCTTAAAAGAACAAGCAAATCATTACCACGATCAAGAATTCTTCGCATACAACATTGAGCGCAGGAAAGGTCCCAGTGCGGAAGAATGTAAAAATAAATTAGGCATGTTAGTGACGAGAGAAAGGTTTGAAATCGGTGGGTTTATAGATCCTGTATTAAATAAAGTAGTTCCAGGTCCAAATTATAAACCCATAGAAGATAAAGAATATGGCGTAATTCATGTGTCTCATTATAATATTGATATTTTGCAAAAAAAATACGATCAATATAAAAACCTTGATCCTAGTCAATTGAGAATTGATTTTGTTAAAAAATTTCTCGGGAATATATAAGTGAAAATATTAACCACAATCTTAACCTGCACGTCAACACAACATCGTGCAAATGCTTGCCTTGCTACATGGATTAAAGATATCAAAACTCCACATGATTACATTTTCTTTGGAGATAAAAAACAATCGTATAAAATGGATAAAACATGGAATTGTGAACCTGATAAAGGAGAAGAAAGAGGTAGTTTACCTGAAAAAACATATAAAATGTTGGTTAAATCATTGGATCACGATTGGGATTTTTTATTTAAATGTGACGATGATACTTTTGTTGATTTTGGCAACTTAGTGAAACTTCTAGAAAAATACGAGCCCAAAACAGATTTGTATTTAGGAGGAAAGATAGTTAATCCATTTCCCTATGGTCAGGGCGGGGGAGGATATGTATTGACTAGAGGCGCTATTAAAAAGTGCATTAATTCTTTAAAACATCTATATAATGATACATCTAAAAATAAGCGCGCAGAAGATTATTCAGTTGGTTTAGCATTAAAAGAACAAGGTATAAATCTAACTCATACCGACTTACTATCAACCCCCCATCCTCATACAGCAAAACAAAATCAATCTGTATGCATTGATGCAATAATTAAACATAATAAAATCACAACACATTATGCAACGCCAGAAACAATAAAGACAATATATGAATCAATTAATACCTAAAATAATACATCAAATCCATTTGGGAGACAAAAATCTATCTAAGCAAGAGCTTGAGTGGCAAGAAGGCTGGCGCAGACTTAATCCCAGTTGGCAATATATCATGTGGGACGATAAAAAAATTAAAAACGAATTAAGAATAACTCACCCAAAAATTCTTAAATCTTGCAAAAGCTTTTCTGAAAAGTCTGATATTTTAAGGTTTGAAACCTTGCATCAATTTGGCGGGTTATATATCGACACAGACTTTGAATGCCTTAAACCAATAGATCCATTATTCAAAAATAAAGAATTAGTCATCTTTACGCAAATAAATGATATAAAACATATACAAACCCCTCTTTGCGGAGCTTTTTTTGGGGCAACCAAAGGAAACTTAGATGTTAAAAAACTAATCGACGGGCTACCAGCTAGACAAAAACTATACGGCAATGCAATTGCATCTGTTAAGTTCGGACCAGCTTACTTGTCAAACACCTTGGGTTACGAAATAGCGACGCCAGATGGCCACAAATGCGACAAAAAAACAGTTTACCCTTATATGTGGTGGGAGATAGGCAGGAAAAATGAAGACTTTTCAAAAACTCATCCCGAAGCTTATGCAGTGCATCACTGGGAAGGAAGTTGGGTGAAGTGAAAATATTAATCTGCATATTTAAACGACACTGTGATCGTTTTTTAGTTTTTTTACAGAAAGATCTAAGTGCCACACGATTCACAAAATAAACAAAACCCAGACATTTTAAAATGAATTTACTAACATCAATCAACACAAATTACTTTCCTTTTGCGAAAATATTTTTCAACTCACTATTACGTTTAGATGATTACAATAAAATCGATAAAATATACATCATAGATTGTGGGTTAACTAAAGACGACAAGGCTACGATCAACTCCCTCACTAATAAATCAGTTTTTATTGATGGTGAATTTAAAAACTCTAATCATGTAACACTTCACTCGCAAGAATGGGTCTCAGCAGTGTCAGAAAAAACAAAAGTATTTTTAAATTTAATTAAAAAAAATATAACGCCATTATTATTTATTGATATCGATTGTTATTTTAAAGAAAACTTTTTACACCTTGTTGATTTTAATTCTGATTTAGTTTTATGTCAACGTGAGCATCCTATCTTATCTCCGTATAGCTATAAACTTCCCTATATAGCTTCATTTTTTGGCGCAAACAATAACACACAAAAAGTATTCACTTTTATGAAATCTTGGATTAATGAAATGCCTCAAATTCGAGGACTTCCGATTGAAACACCTGCTTTGTGTGAAATTCTCAGGAAATACGATTTCGGTTTAAAAATTCAATACATTAATGCAAACGATATATCATGTCATGACTATAACTCCACTAAATTTGCCCTTTGTAAAATTTTTCACCTCAAAAGCGATCAACCCATGGGTCGATTTACCGTTCAAGATCGAATTGATCAATTTGAGAATTTAATATCTATAAAATAAAATTAATATGAAATACATAGTAACAGGCGGAGCAGGATTTATTGGTAGTAACTTAGTAGACTCATTGGTGGATGGAGGTCACGAAGTTATTGTTATCGATAATATTTCTACAGGTAAACAAGAAAATGTAAACAGTAAAGCTAGACTTTTTATTTGCGATATTTCTCATCAAGACAGTATTGCTACTATGGCAGAAGTCATAAAAGGAGCGGATACCGTTTTTCATTTAGCTGCACTTGCTAGAGTTCAACCCTCTATTGAAAATCCACATGAATTTAACAAAGTTAATGTTAATGGAACACTTCACGTTTTAACTGCCGCAAAAGAAGCGCGTGTTCGTAGGGTTGTTTATAGCGCAAGTTCTTCAGCTTATGGAGATGCAACAATTTTTCCTACGCCAGAAAATCACCCAACTGACCCATTAAGTCCATATGGTCTTCAAAAATTAATTGGAGAACAGTATTGTAGAGTATTTTATCATTGTTATGGATTAGAAACTGTAAGCTTGAGGTACTTCAACGTTTTTGGTGAACGTCAATCTTTAGATGGTGCTTATAAGCTCGTTATGGGCATCTTTGCAGACCAAAGGCTCAAAGGTAAACCTTTAACTATTACTGGAGACGGAGAACAGCGTAGAGATTTTACATATGTTGGCGATGTAGTGAAAGCTAATATATTAGCTTCTAGCTCTTCATTAGTGGGTACAGGAGAATCAATTAACATTGGCAGTGGAGACAATCGTTCCGTTGATGAAATCGCTAACCTGATTGGCGGTCCAAAAGAATATATCGAAAAGAGGCTTGAGCCCGAACAAACCTTAGCAGACAACACGAAAGCGAAACAGTTATTGGGTTGGCAACCAACTACTACTGTAGAAGAATGGATACCAAAATATAAACAGCAATTAGGGATATAATATATAGAGAATGAATTACGACGACAAAACAATTTTAAAAGAGCTAAAGGAAATACATTCTGAACTTAAAACAATGAATGAAAGCGATGATATTCTG
>Ga0206131_10000272_pt1 | contig 74602 bp, 69 predicted proteins | sample Helgoland_Spring_FD_148636 | JGI IMG/M metagenome (GOLD analysis project Ga0206131, IMG submission 148636) | Pelagic subsurface seawater microbial communities from Kabeltonne, Helgoland, North Sea - Helgoland_Spring_Bloom_20160517_1 | ecosystem: Environmental > Aquatic > Marine > Epipelagic ... | reverse complement strand
TTGAAACCAGAAGCGATATCGTTATGGCCACTGGCCGAAGTGATTACCCCAATCAAGTGAATAATGTACTTGGTTTCCCCTTCATTTTTAGAGGAGCCTTAGACGTTAGAGCCACAGAGATTAACGAAGAAATGAAGTTGGCTGCAGTTAAAGCCATTGCAGAGCTGGCTCAAGAACCCGTTCCTGAAGTAGTAATGATGGCCTATAATGATTATAATCTAAGTTTTGGCCGAGATTATATTATCCCAAAACCAATGGATCCAAGGTTATTGACTTCGGTTGCACCTGCTGTTGCTAAAGCAGCCATGGATAGTGGCGTGGCCAAGTCCCCAATTAAGGATTGGAATAAATACAGAGCTGAACTCAGAAAACGACTTGGCATGGATAATGATTTTGTTAACCGTTTAATAAGCAAAGCGAAGCGAAAACCGATGAAGGTGGTATTTGCCGAAGCACATAATCCGAAAATACTAAAAGCAGCTCATATTTGCGAGACAGAAGGGATTGCCATACCTATCCTTTTGGGAGATAAAGATAATATTGCAACCTTAACTGAAGAACATAACTTGGAATTCAAAAAAGCCAAAATAATTGATCCGTGGGAAGACGAAAAACAGTCTGAAAAAATGGGGAAAGAACTCTACAAAATCAGATATAGAAAGGGGTTAACTGAATATGAGGCTATCAAGAACATGAGAAATCGTAATTATTTTGGCTGCATGCTGGTAAAGCAAGGAAAAGCAGACAGCATAATTACTGGACTAACTCGCAATTATCCCATTGCCCTTAGACCAGCCATTGAATGCATTGGAACTGATGAAGGGGTAAGCCGTGTGATGGGCATGCATGTATTAATGACTAAACGAGGTCCTTTGTTTTTAGCCGATACCACAGTAAACATCAACTATACTAAGGAACAGTTGGTTGAACTGGTGCTGCACACTCATAAAAAAATCAAACATTTTGGAATTAAACCAGTCATTGCCATTTGTTCGTATTCAAATTTTGGAAGTAGTGTTGGTGACCTACCAAAAAAGATTCAGGCAGCTATAAAGGTGTTGCATACTATGCATCCAGGAATAGAAGTGGAAGGTGAAATGCAAGTAGGTTTGGCCTTGGACGGAGAAACAAGAATTCAACAATATGCTGAATCTAAAATTGGAAGCAAAAATGCCAATACCTTAATATTTCCTGATTTAAACTCGGGGAATGCCGCGTATCAGCTAATAAGGGGAATGGGCACAACAGAGGCTATTGGACCTATTCTTATGGGTTTCAAAAAAAGTGCGCATATCATACACCCTTCTAGTACCGTACGTGAAATTGTAAATTTAGCCGCAGTTGCAGTATGTGACGCTCAAGATGCATAAGCTCCCAATTACATCGAATGTTCTTTGTAACTTATCTACACTATTTTAAACCTTAATCAAATTTATCTAACTTCGCGCCAGTTATTTTAAAAATATGTCCAATCCATTTTACAACGATAAAACCTTAGAAAAGGTAGAGAATATAGATGCAATGTCCATGGGTAATACCATGACTGTAAAAGGTGCCATTACTAAAAGCACCATTTTATTTATAACTTTAGTAGCTACAGCGCTTGCAGTATGGTGGAAGTTTGCGGGTGACCCAGGAGCTATTAATGGTTTAACTACTTGGTTATGGGGAAGTGCTATTGGCGGATTTGCCGTTGCTATTATTGCCATATTTAAAAAAGAATGGAGTCCTATTCTAGCTCCTATTTATGCAGTAGTAGAAGGGGTTTTTGTTTCGGTAATCAGTATGGTTTACAATTACGCGTTTCCAGGAATTATTATGCAAGCGGTTTCCATCACTTTTCTAATTTTAGGAATCATGCTTTTTTCATACCGCATGGGATGGCTAAAGGCTACACCCATGTTTAAAAAAGTAATTATTTACGCCACTGTTGCTGTAGGTGGGTTCTATCTAATCATGGTTTTAGGTGGCCTCTTTGGATTTACCGGCCTGTCGAGCTTTTATGCTGGTTCAAGTCCATTAAGCATTGGAATAAGTGCAATAATTGCAGGTATTGCTGCATTTAATTTGATTTTAGATTTCGATATGATCGAAAAAGGTGCCAAACATAATCTTCCTGAGTATATGGAATGGTTTAGTGCTATGTCTCTGCTAATTACCATTGTGTGGTTGTATTTAGAGATCTTACGATTGATTTCGAAACTAAGAGATTAATACCTTGAAAAATACATATAAAAAAAGCGGCTCGAACCGCTTTTTTTTGTTTATGAACCTATTATGCTCCATCTGGTATTATTGCAATCATAAACCCTTGGCCTTTGCTTCATCCCAATATTTATCCATTTTTTCTAAACCCATTTTACTGAGCTCCCATTGATTTAATTTGGCTGTTTGCTCAATGTATTCAAAGCGATTCTTAAACTTCCTATTGGTGAGCTCTAAAGCATTGTCTGGGTTAATGCCCACGTGCCTGGCATAATTAACCAAGGCAAAAAGCAGGTCCCCAAATTCTGCCGTTTTTTCCTCTTCGGTTTGTGCGGTTTCAAACTCTTCCAGTTCTTCCAAAACCTTTCCTTTTACGTCTTTCATATCATCCCAATCGAAACCCACCTGAGATACTTTCTCCTGCATTCTAAAAGCTTTAACAATACTTGGCATGCTCTTGGGAAGCCCCTGAAGTAAGGTCTTCTCCCCTTTTCCTTCTTCTAGCTTTATCTGCTCCCAATTTTTCTTCACGGTTTCGGAGTCATTGGCTTCTACGTCTGCATAAATATGGGGATGACGGCGAATAAGCTTTTCACAAATTTCATTCACCACATCATCAAAATTAAAAAGATTCGTCTCTGAGCCAATTTTCGCATAAAAAACCACATGTAAAAGTAAATCTCCAAGTTCTTTCTTTACTTCTTCAGAATCATTATCCATAATAGCATCGCTGAGTTCATAGACCTCTTCAATACTTAAATGCCTGATGCTTTCCCATGTTTGCTCTCTATCCCAAGGACATTGCTCGCGCAGTTCGTCCATAATTTTTAATAAGCGATTGATACTACTCATGCAGCGCAAAAATACTCTTTTTGATTCCTACCTTTGCACTGTGGAGCAAATTGTATTAAACCCAAACGCATCCAAAGCCCAAAAGTATGAGCTCGCCTTAAAGCAAATAAAGATGCTTTGTGAGGGAGAGGGCAATTTAATAGCAAACTTGGCTAATATTACGGCCCTTTTAAAAGAGACTTTTCAATGGTTTTGGGTAGGCTTTTATATTGTAGATAATGATGAGTTGGTACTAGGTCCCTTCCAAGGCCCCGTGGCCTGCACTCGAATCCAAAGAGGAAAAGGAGTCTGTGGAACTGCCTGGGCTTCAAAAAAATCCATTTTGGTTCCTGATGTTACTAAGTTTCGCGGACATATTGCCTGCAATGCAGCCAGTTTATCAGAAATTGTAGTCCCCATTTTAAAAAACAATGAAGTTCTTGCTGTTTTAGATGTGGATTCGGATCGGTTGGATGCTTTTGACGGAACAGACCGTAAGTTTCTAGAACTTCTTGAAAGGATTGTTTCAGGGCTGTTTTAAAAGTTATTTAGTTTGCCATAAATTTCCTTCTTTAAGGCTAAACTGGCTTGATGGTTGGGGTTGAGAAGCAAGGCCTCTCCTATCATTTTCCCTGCAGGGCCCAAACTGTTGGTATTGGCTAATAGTAAAGCCCAGTTGTAATAAATTAAAGTGCTTTTTTTATTTTCAACGCTAAATCGCTGAAGGATGCTTTTGGCTTTTTTAAACTCGGTATTCCTTATCAATGCATTGGCATACTCGGATACAAACTGGTCGTCTAAGTTTAGCATATCATAGGCTTTTTTATAAAAAACAATAGATTTAGGCAGTTTTCCCAATCGATCAAAGGCTTTGGCTATTCTGTACGCCGTCCAAACATCCATAGTATTTATGTCCAAATTGCTCCCCCGTTCTATAATACTTGACCATTGGGCATGCGCATAATGGTAATGAATTTGAACTTCTGCTCGTTCTGAGCCGATTATTGTACCTGCCTTATCCAAATACTTGGTATCGTTATCAAATTTCTCATACCAAGTAATGAGCGCCTCTGCCTTTTGCTCCCCTTCTTTTTCATTTACACAGTACAAAAGGTCTGTTTTATGCTGGGTTGCGATTTTTTTACCTGGTCTTGTAATGTAGTGATCGTGAACGGTAACATGAGGAATATCCTTCGTATTATTGGCTGGCATGTGACAGCTTACACAGTCATTCTTGGCCATTTTAAGTTTAGATGGTTCAATGCTGCATTTTAGATATTTAGATTTTCCATTGGGTCTGTGGCAGCCATTACAGGTGGCATTAAACCGCTCTATATTGGTCTTGCGCACGCTTACATGCGGATTATGACAGTTGATGCAGGTAAAGTTTAATTGCGGGTTATACTCATCAATATTTGCATTGGAATTCTTAAAACATTCACTCATTTGGAATCGCTCTGCATGCCCAGCCATTACAAACTCTCCATTTTGCTCGCTTGGCATATATATTTCAAACACATCGCTCAATCGCATACCTGGTTTAAAGTCCGTAAAGGATTTCCCTGGTTTTAGTACATTATTGCCTTGCAAATGGCAACGCTGGCATACATCAATCTGTAATTTCCAAGGCAATCGCCTCGGGTTTACGATGGTTCTATCTGCCTCTATTGACGTATCAACAATATGCCCTGCAGTTTTCTCTTTTACATGGAGTTCTCCCGGTCCATGGCAGCGCTCACAATCGATTCCCTTTGGCAAATCCATGTAGTGGTTGCGTGTGTGTTCCGTCAATTTAGGCATTGCATTATGGCAGCTCATGCACTCCAGTTCAATTCGGCGATCCCACCGACTATTATACGTTTCGAAGCCTGGAGGCAAATCCCATATCCCCTTTTGAGTGTAAAAGGTTAGAGGCGCTTGATACAAATAGCCGTTTTCTTCCCAAAAATGGCTGTTGGTATGGTGCCCAGAACCCACGACATATTTAATCTCCTCTTTCCGATGATATGTGGTGTCTGCCTTTTTAAGTTTAAACTCGTGAATAAAAAGCCGATCTGCTTTCCATTTAGCGGCATAGTACATGCCTGTTTTAGCATCGTAAATTGCCTTACTATTAATGCCATAAGCAGCGGACTTGGCTGGAGTTAAATGTCCAAAACTTTGGCCCATTCCTGTTTGAGAAAAAGTAGCAGCATGCTCTGTATGACATACTTTACAGGCTTCTTTGCCCACATAATTTACATCATCGGCATGATTTAGAAAGAAGGGTTCTTCTGACTGGGGATTGGGTTGACATGATTCAAAAGTAAATGCAATGCAAAGGATGAGAATACTTCCCAGACCTATAACAATGATTCCTTTTTGTTTCATGAGTTCACATTACCCAAATTGGCGTTGCCATTCTAAAATACCCCCTTCGAGGTTTCGAACATTTGAGAATCCGTTTTTAAGCAGGTATTGCTGCGCACCGGCACTTCTCGCGCCACTCCTGCAATGTAAAATAATTTCCTGGTCTTTATACTCTTCTAAATCATCCAATTTATTGGGAAGATCTCCTAGAGATATGAGCTCTGCCCCAATATTATATTCTTCGAATTCGTAGGGTTCTCTTACATCAATAACTAAGGGACTCTCCCCTGCATCTAAACGACTTTTCAGTTCAATTACTGTTATGTTCATATTTAATTTTTTATAAATCTCACAAGTCTTAGATTGGTTTCATGATAGATTTGTGCAAAATAAAGCCCTTTCTTTAAATTACGGATATCAATGGTGGATTTATTACTCTGTTTTACCACTCTTCCGTCCACACTTAAAATATTAATTTGGCTATTTTCTGGAATGTTTTTAAAGGTAATTATAGTATTGGCAGGGTTTGGGTAAAGTTGAATCTCTTTGAGGGCAATGCTTTCGGTTCCAAAGTAAAATTCTTTATCTGGGCCTATTATGGGTCGCATCATGGGCGTACCATAAATATTAAATCCCTTATTCCAAGAGTTCAAAAGGTTATAAAAAACATTTGGATTAAAACGCTCTTGATTCTCAAAACGATAATTATTATCGTAACCAATGTTTAACAAGAACTTTTGGCTTTGCTCCCAACCAATATAAAAATCACCAATGGGCAATGCAATGGATGAATCGAACAGAATGTAAGCAAACCCATTAATGCTATCGGTATAAGCAGGTTTGAGCACTTCTTGGGAGTACATTACTTTATCTGAATTATCGGGCAGGCCTACGGCACTTAATTCATCCCATAATTTGAGTTTAAAACTTCTAAATGAAACATCTTCTTTGCTGCGATTAAAATAAATAGCCACTCCCTTGATGCTATCGGATTTTTTATTGTTAAACTTTACGGCAAATTGTCCCTTATGGTTGGTGGGTAGATTCGTGTAATCTAAACCAATTCCTCCTTCGGCACTTCCATCGTCATAGGCGTACCATGGGTTAAACTGCTGCGTGTATGAATATATATTATTGTTAAACAATGCATTGTTGTCCACGGGGTATTCCGTTCCACCAAGGGGATTAATAAGATACTCTACGCGCAGGGAAGGGTTGTCTCCACTCAAGGTATCTAGCTCTGGCGTGGGAAAGCAGAACTGAGCGAAGGAATCTGCACCAATGTTTTTTGCATTTGTTGCATCTGGGATAAAAGCCACTTTAGTTCCGTATTGGTTGTAGTAGTTCACTCCAAACCTTGTTTGCACCACTTGATTGTCATGCAAGCTTCGAATGGCTAAACATTGATCTGCTTTCGTATTTGAACCTGGTGAAAGTAAAAAGTGCTGATACGGCATTTGGCTATATTCTGATAAAAGTGTGCCGGAGGAGCTTGTGATTCCAATATCCTTAAACCCATTGTATGAGGTATCTTTTAATCGATTTTCGGCCAAGGATATATAATCAACAAGGAAGTGGTTTAAGTTACCGGTTTCCTTGGTGTAATTTACAAACATAAATTGAAAGGCTTCGTGATAGAATGTCCCATCCAGAATGCGCTCACTCGCAAAACTCATGGGTTGGTTTGTGTTATTTCCACCAATGGCCCAACGCTGAATCCAAGCTCCTGTGTCATTTTTAAAATAGACTTTGAGCGAGTCTTCAATTTCTGGCGCATCTCCTAAACCTCCTGCGCCCCAAAAAAAAGATAACATAAGATCGTCAGACTCATTATAACTTGATAAGTCTATGGGCTGTGAAGTCAAACTATCGGAATATCTTGAGCTGCCTTGATTTATGGTTCCGTAAGGTTTTCCTTGCGGCGTTAAATGATCAAAGACCGCAACATATGCATTGACTGGTTCTTCTGTAAAAGTGTTGCTCACCCAAACATCTCTGTCCACCCAAAGCGCTGAATTCGGTTGCCCGTTCCTATTTTGTACGAAATCCTCAAAAAAAGGCAAGGATAAAGTATCGGTAATGCCCAAAGATATAATATCTGGGATGTTCCGCTCAACCACGGTTCTTGAATTTAACGGACTGATTAATACTCCCTGTGAATATAGGCTCAAGCTCGTAAAAATGAGAGCAGAAAGGGATAGCAGGCGGTTCATTATCGCAAAATTGCACATTTTAAGTCATACCAACGAATAGTGTTGGTTTTTTCTTTACAATTATTCCAATTCCTTGCCTTTTTATGACCTCCCTTAGCTTAGCATATCTGCTTCGAGAAATATTTTAGCTTTGATTGGCTTTGTTTTAATCAGAAATGACTTTTATTACCGTACATAAAACGCTGAATTATAATGCTTTAATCTGTTCATTGAAACGGTTCTTGGGTTCGAATAAAAAAATCTTGAAAAATAGGTGTAAAAGACTTGCAAGAGATATTAAATCAATATATTTTTGCAGTCCCTTAACGGAAACGATTCGGTAGCTCAGTTGGTAGAGCAACGCCCTTTTAAGGCGTGGGTCCTGAGTTCGAGCCTCAGCCGAATCACTTTAAACCTTCAAGTATTACTTGGAGGTTTTTTTTGTTTGAGATGCTTTTGTGTTTGTAGCCCAAATCTCAAAGTACTCGTTGCGGTTTACTGGGTTTATCCATTTAACCACCTTATCAGCAAAACTTGGATCGCATATCTCTATTCTCTCCATTTTTGGGAAGGTGTTTTTATAAAACTGCACTCTAGACTCTAAACGGTCTAAATCCGAAAATATAATGTAATCGTGAGAACGGTCTACATTGGAATCTAACACGGTTGTATTGGCAAAAACCACATCCCATTTTCCTGAGTAAAATTTAGGAAACATAGAAGTTTTTCCTCTGCCGCTGCCTTCGGTTAGTATATACTTGGGAGATAAATTATTTTCGTAAAAGTAGTACATCGCCTCTACCCTCGATTTCTTTGAATAGGTAACACTGGCCATAAGTAGCAATGGAATGTTGAGCACCCAGAATGCTTTCATAGAAATGTTCCAGAATTTATTCCATCCTTTTTTATCTCTTAAACCATGGTATCCTAAAACACCTAGCATAATAAATACAGGAAGAATGGGTAAAATAAATCGCTCTTGCTTGCTGGGGTAAAAGGAATGAAAGAGTAGAAACAATAAACTGGGCAGGAACATAAAAATGTATTTCTTGGCCGATCTAAAGTATCCCAAACCCATGACTAAACCAAGTGGAACGAGCATAATACCCATAAGCACTTCGATATACATAAAGCTATTGGCATTGGGCATATAACGCGTGCCTTCATCCATATTGTAGAGTACATAACTCAACATCTCGGCAAAAGGATAGCCCCATATGAGATAATCAACCAGTCCTTGAGTAAAAACAAACAGGAGTAAAACACCGGAACAAAAAAGAAGAAAGGGCTTCCAATCCTTGCGGATAAGCAAATGCAGCGCCAAGCCTATCGCAAAAACACCCACTTGATACCTGAAAGAAACGGCCAATCCCATAAGAATTCCTGAGAGAATGAGGTCTTTATTGGTATTGCTCTTTACATACAGCCAAAGCGACCACATAATAAATGGCATGCAGGTTATTTCCACTAAATTTCGGACGGCCATAAAGGGGAAAATCCAAAGTATCGCTAAGAACCACCCTACGATGGTAGCATTTTCTTTGGTAGATATTTTCTTGGTAATCTTATATCCGAAGTAAACGGTAAGTAGAGAGAACAAACCGTGTATTAAACGATTCAAGATCATAAGCATCTTTGGATCCGTGAGGCCTATTCCCTTTAAAATATAGAAAAACACAAAATTTAATCCTACATAAGTAAAACTATGCCCTTCTGGAACCGCGCCTTCTGGTTTATTCCAGGGCAGCCAATTATTGTAATCATATCCATCTACCCAAGAGGCGGAAGCTTCAATAATGAGGAAATGATCATCGTGCATTCCGTATCCTTGAGAAAAAAGTGCCGCTAATATTCTAAATATTCCAGCCACAATCATGATGGTCTTTAGGGATGTAAAGTCAATGTTTTTAAACATTCCTCCTTCGATTGAGCCGGCTGTATTGGATGCGTTGCTGTTTGCCATAGTACCTTAAATAGTGGGACGAAAATACTACAATTTATAGGATAGTGGCCTTAAGAAAATCAGAACCAATCCCAATTGAGGATAAATGGTTCGAGGGGCTTTAATTTCTTGTAAATGAATTGCTGAGTACACTAAAAAAACGAAACATTACTGCAAATACAAGGGCTCTTATATAGTTAACAAATCTGCGCTAAACCCTACCGTATGGTATGTTATATGGTATAGTTGTTGCGCTTATAAGGGAGTTAGGCACAAGGCGGAAACACGATTACGCAAAAAGTATTCAACTATCGGCAATTAGAATACATCTACGCTTTAACATTGCTATAATTTTGCTTCATAATTAATTGTAAAACTTTTAAAACAAAAAAAATGAATAAAATAGCATTAATTACAGGAGCATCATCAGGAATGGGAAAATCAACAGCCAAAATCTTACAAAGCCAAGGATACAAAGTGTATGGAGCTGCAAGACGTTTGGAAGAAATGAATGATTTAAAAGATAAGGGAATATCAATAGTTTCATTGGATTTAACAAAAGACGAATCTATTGTAAATTGTGTAAATACCATTTTAGACAAAGAAGGAAAAATAGATATTCTAATCAACAACGCAGGTTACGGTTCTTATGGAGCTGTAGAAGATGTCTCTATTGAAGAAGCAAAAAGACAATTTGAAGTAAATATGTTTGGGTTGGCACGTATTACTCAATTGGTTTTACCTAAAATGAGAGAAAATCAATTTGGACGCATTGTGAATATTTCTTCTATGGGTGGAAAAATTTACACACCACTTGGAGCTTGGTATCACGCAACAAAACACGCGGTAGAAGGATGGAGCGATTGTTTGAGACTAGAAGTGAAGCCTTTTGGAATTGATGTAGTGGTTGTAGAACCAGGCGGAATAAAAACACCTTGGGGAACAATTGCAGCAGATAATTTAAGAAAAACATCTGGAAAAGGTGCTTATTCAACATTTGCTAATAATGTGGCAGACGGTATGGAAAAAACTTATACAAACAACAGTCTAACAGATGTTGATGTACTTGGAAATGTAATTGCTAAAGCCACAACAGTTAAAAAACCTAAAACTAGATACGTAAAAGGGTATATGGCTAAACCAGCAATTGCCATTCGTAAATGGTTTGGAGACAGAGCATTTGATAAAATGATAATGAGCCAGTTTAAATAGTAATGGTATGGATTTTATAGAACACACAAACAATTGGGCAAAAAGCGAAGTTACTCAAGCTCGGATAATGATAGGGATAGGAGTTTTACTTTTAGTTGCTTTTATTGGAATAATTAAGAACCAAAATGAACTTTTAAGAGGTGCAATAATACCAATGGGTTTACTTCTCGTAATCTTATTGGGTTATGGAGGATATGTTTTATATAGTCGGCCAGCTCACGTAAAAGAGAGCATTACATTTTATAAACAGTCAGAAAAAGAAGCTATTGTAAAAGAACAAACTAAACATATTAATGATAATAAAGCAGGTAAAACATTACTTAAGATATATCCTATTTTAATGTTAGTTTCTATTATTGCCTTGTTATTTGCTTCAAATCCGTATTACAAAGGAATGGCAATTGGGTTTGCATTATTGTTTATTGCAACGTACGTTATTGATAGTGGTTTTGTTTCTCGATCTGATTCTTTTTTATCATTCTTATCGGAATTAAAACCAAATTAGAAATTAAGAAAATGAAAGACATCATAAAAATAGAAACGATTTCAGAAGCGCATCGATTTTTAGGTTTAGCAAAACCAAAACATCCATTGATTTCGGTATTACGAATTGGTGATGTATTGCAAAACTTAGAAGTGGATAATTTAAGATATTCATTAGGTTTATTTCAAATTAGCTTAAAGGACAATTGTCCTTTTACTATCGTAAACTATGGTAGAAACTCATACGACTATCAAGAAGGAACAATGGTTTTTACAGCACCAAATCAAGTCTTAAAATTTAAAAAAGCAGAAACTGCCTTAGAAGATAAAGGTTGGACTTTAGCTTTTCATCCTGATTTAATACGAAAATCTGAACTTGAAAAAAAAATAGAGAGTTTTTCATTCTTCTTATACGCTTCAAATGAAGCCTTACATTTATCAAATGAAGAAAGAAAAACAGTTACGGAAATTGCAGAGAAAATAGAAAAAGAATTTAGCAACAATATTGATGCACATAGTCAGACTTTAATCATATCAAATTTAGAATTGTTACTTAATTATTGTGTGCGTTTTTATGATAGGCAATTTTATACGAGAACTAACTTAAACCAAGATGTTGCAAGTCAGTTTGAACAATTATTAAAAGATTATTACAAAGAAGAAAAGCAATTAGAGTTAGGAATTCCTTCAGTTCAATATTGCGGAAAAACAATGAATATGTCGCCTAAATATTTAAGCGATTTACTACGAAAAGAAACAGGACAAAGTACTCAAGACCATATTCATCAATACATCATTGAAAAAGCGAAAAATAGATTATTGAATTCTAATGAAAGTGCAAGTGAAATTGCTTATGCTTTAGGATTTGAATATCCACAATACTTTAGCAAAATCTTTAAAAAGAAAACGACAATGAGTCCGAACGAATTTAGACAAATTCTGAATTAGAAAAACCCAGTGCCTAACAATATATAAAAAACATAGGGCGTTTGTGCTAAACCGAAAGGTCTGTGAGTATTAATGAAGTCAGCTAAATATAAAATTTGGTGTTTATAGAAGAAAAAATAAAAGCAAAATATTTATATTTAGCTAAGTAATAAACCGAAACGAAAGTGCTTATTAATTACCCTACGTTTCTTATACTAGACGTTTAAAAAGAAACCACGAAAGCGGCCCTTAAAAGACCTTTCTTAGAGTATGGTGTACTTTCGATTTTTCTGCTCCAATCTTCTCTAGCAAACCAAACATTTTGGGGTTAAAATCACCTATCCAACTCAATTCTGCGAGTTTATATTGAGGGTTTTCTACCATGGTATCGTACATTTTCATAATCATACCCACCTCTATGCCAGTGCGCTGCGCTTCAGGAATAATACCAAATATAATTCCACGCACCTTATCTATGGTTCTGCGCTTTAATAAGAACTGAATCTTGTTCCATAAGGATAATTTCCCCTTAAAATTCTTAAATACCTGATTAATCTCCAATATATTAATGTAGAATGCAGCCGGCTTATCGTCAATGAAAGCGAAAATAGCCAAGTGACCCGGCATAGCAGCCTTATATTCTTTGAGTTCTTTGCGCATTTTATCCGCAGTCATGGGAGTAAAATCATCATGAAAAGACCAGGCCTTATTATATATTTCTACAAAGTACGCTGCAAAATCATCCAGTCTGCTATAGTCTAAATACTCAAATCTGAATTTAGGATTATTCATGATACGACTAGCTAAAATATCAAAACGAGGCTTATTAAAGGTGAGGTGATTTAAGGTGAAAGTACTTTGCTCAATTTCAAGTTCAAATCCATACGATGCAAAGAGGTTTTGATAATAGGCCGGGTGATAATTTTCTCTATAGCTGGGATACGAGTTGCTGCTAATGAGCAGTCCCCAGAAGCTTTCCCTTCCCCCAAAATTTATTGGACCATCCATAAAACCTACATTTTTTAGTTGCAGCCACTCCTTGCAGGCATCAAACAGCGCATGCGCCGCAGCGGTATCATCTATGCACTCAAAGAAACCGCAGCCTCCATTTAGTTTACCCTTTGCATCTTTGGTATAAAACGCGGCAATTCTGCCAATGGCAATGCCTGCTGCGTCATACAGATTAAACCGAATCACTTCCCCCTTCTCAAAATTTTCATTTTTTTCAGGACTAAAGGTATTCTCTACATCCTTTTGAATGGGAAAGATGTAATTTTTATCATTCTTGTAAACCAATTTTGGGACGGCATGAAAATCAGCGACGTCCTTGCTGGAGTGGACAACCCTTAATTGATACATAGAGCAAATGTAATTCAAGATTATTTTTAGAACTCAGAAATTTTAAAATTTAAGCCATAAAAAAAGCCGCTCCTTTTGGAACGGCTTCTCTGGTTATTTTCTTACGAAATTAAGATTTAGCTACTACCTCAACGATAGCTTTAAATCCTTGTGGATCGTTCATGGCAATATCCGCTAATACCTTGCGATTGATATTTAAATCACTCTTAGCTAATTTTCCCATAAAAACACTGTAAGACATTCCGTGCTCGCGCACTGCTGCATTAATACGTACAATCCATAAAGAACGAAACTCACGTTTCTTTACTTTACGATCTCGGTATGCATAGGTAAGTCCTTTTTCAACCGCATTTTTTGCAACGGTCCATACATTTTTTCTTCTTCCAAAGTACCCTTTGGCGAGCTTCATCACCTTTTTTCGGCGGGCTCTACTTGCGACTCTATTTTTTGATCTTGGCATATTACTATTAGTTTATTGGCTTTAGCGTTCCTTATTACTGGAAACTTTAGGGGCTACGGCCAGTTTAATTTTTCTTATTTACCTATTCTAAGCATAAATTTAACGTTACCCATATCTGAATCAGATACAATGGCATCATTACTTAATCCTCTCTTACGCTTGGTTGCTTTTTTGGTAAGAATGTGATTTAAGTACGCTTTTTTTCTCTTAATTTTTCCACTGCCCGTTACTCTAAAACGTTTTTTTGCACTGGAATTGGTCTTCATTTTTGGCATATCAGTATTCCTTTTTTTTACTTCTTTGGTGATAGTATAATTACTAGTTTTTTCCCTTCTCGCTTCGGTGCTTGATCCAGTTTGGCAATGCCATCTTCAATCAAACCATTCGCAAAATTCATGATCAATTCTCTTCCTCTATCCATATACATGATGCTTCTTCCTCTAAAAAAAACATAAGCTCTCACTTTGTTTCCTTCTTCTAAGAAGCTTTTGGCATGTTTGGTTTTAAAAGCAATATCGTGATCATCTGTATTTGGGCCGAACCTAATTTCTTTTAATTCTTGTTTTTTAGAATTCGCTTTAAGTTCTTTTTGTTTCTTTTTTTGCTCGTATAAAAATTTATTGTAATCGACCACCCTACACACAGGCGGGGTAGCATTGGGAGATATATTTACCAAGTCCAAACCTAACTCGTAGGCCATTTCGATAGCTTTCCCTGTTTTGTAAACGCCCATTTCGACGTTGTTACCAACCAGACGTACCTCTTCTGCAGATATTTTTTCATTTATCTGATGCAGGGGTCCCCTCGGTTTATATGGCCTTCTTTTCTTTTTTATACGGCTACCTCTTTCTTAATTAATTCTACAAACTCTTCTTTGCTCATTTCACCCAAGTCTTCTCCGCCGTGCCTACGAACACTTACAGTATCATTCGTCACTTCTTTTTCTCCAACGATAAGCATGTAAGGAATCTTCTTCATTTCTGCCTCTCGTATCTTTTTACCGGCTTTTTCCGCACGGGTGTCAATGAGGGCGCGAATATCGGTCTTTTTCAGCAATTCACAAAGGCTTTCGGCATAATTTGCATATTTATCGCTAATAGGTAATATTATTGCCTGTTTTGGGGCTAACCAAGTAGGCAAATTGCCTGCATAATGTTCCAATAAAAAGCCTATAAATCGCTCATGAGTTCCTAGTGGAGCTCTATGAATAATAATGGGACGTGCTCTCTTGTTATCTTCCGTTACATACTCCAAGTCAAGACTCTCCGCCTGCGCAAAATCAACTTGATTGGTGGCCAATGTAAATTCTCTACCGATGGCACTCCATACTTGAACATCGATTTTAGGTCCGTAAAATGCAGCTTCATCCTCCACTTCTACAAAGGGAATGTTGCTTTTAATAAGTACATCTCTAACCATATTCTCGGTCTTTTCCCATAAAGCGGGGTTATTCACATATTTTGATCCTAGCTTGGCCGGATCATGCTTACTGAACTGCATTACATATTTTTCGATGCCAAAAGCTTCAAAATATTTAAGGTATAGATCGTTTACTGCCCTAAATTCAGACTCAAATTGCTCTTCTGTACAATAGATATGAGCGTCATTCATTTGCAAGCAACGCACCCTCATTAATCCAAACAACTCACCACTTTGCTCATACCTGTAACAGGTTCCATATTCGGCAAGCCGTATGGGAAGGTCTTTGTAACTTCTAGGCAGCGCATTAAATACTTTGTGATGATGCGGGCAATTCATCGCCTTTAGATAATACTTTTCCCCGTCAATATCCATGGGCGGAAACATGCTATCTGCGTAATAAGGCAAGTGACCACTTTTTAAATACATGGACTCTTTTGCAATGTGGGGGGAACGAACCCGATCATAACCGGCTGCATTCTCCGTTTTCTTGGCAAACTCCTCTAGACTCTCAATCACTTGTGCCCCATTTGGAAGCCACAATGGCAAACCTGGTCCAATGTCATCATCGAAAGTAAACATCTCCAACTCTTTCCCTAGTTTTCTATGATCTCTTTTCTTCGCCTCTTCCAGCATTTCAAGGTATTCCGTCAACTCAGATTTTTTTGGAAAAGTAACGGCATACACCCGAGTAAGTTGGGCATTTTCCTGGTCTCCTCTCCAATAAGCACCCGCCAAACTCATTAACTTAATGGCTTTTATTTTACCTGTTTTAGGTATATGAGGACCTCTACACAAATCCGTAAATCCCCCTTGTTCGTAGAAGGTAATTTGCCCATCCTCCAAATCCTTTAAAAGATCCAGCTTGTATTCATCTCCTTTATCCTCAAAATAAGCAATGGCATCTGCTTTGCTCATCGGTTTACGAATAAAGGCATTATTGGCTTTGGACAATTCCTTCATCTTTTTTTCGACCTTACCAAAATCTTCGCTGGTAAACGTATGGTCTCCAAAATCAATATCATAGTAAAACCCATGGTCTATAGGAGGTCCAATTCCCAACTTAATACCCGGGTAAAGCGCCTCAAGAGCTTCTGCTAATAAATGGGCACTGCTGTGCCAAAAGGTATTTTTTCCCTCCGCATCATTCCAGGTTAGCAGCTGTAAGGTCGCATCCGAATCAATCGGAAAGGTTGCGTCTACCACTTTATCATTCACTTTAGCGGCAAGTACATTTCTGGCTAAACCCTCAGAAATACTCATGGCTACATCCATAGCACTAGCGTTTTTTTCAAAGGACTTTACAGAGCCATCGGGTAATGTAATATTAATACTCATTATTAAAAGGGTGCAAAATTAGGGCATGTATTTGTCAGTGTCAATTTTAATAACATATAATTTACATCCAGCACCACCCCAGTCTTTTTCAATGGAATTTAAAGGTATTTTAGATTTTCCAACAACGGTAGATAATTATAAAATTGTCGTTTAGATTTGCTCTGTGATTAAATGGTATGCTCTCCTGCTCATTGTTTTGGCTTCTTCCTGTTCAAGGGGACCCACTTTTAGTGAGGATATCGCTCCTATTTTAGCTAAAAATTGCTCTGGATGTCACAATCCTAAGGGAATAGGACCTTTTTCTCTCCTTTCTTACAATCAGGTAAAAACAAAATCTAAAACCATTGCATATATGACTGCAAATAGGTTTATGCCACCTTGGCCTGCAGACCAAAATTACAGTCATTTCCTTGGAGAAAGAGGCCTAAGCCAAACGGAAATTAACACCATACAACGTTGGGTAAAACAAGGCTCTCCTGAAGGCAAAAGACTTAAAGAGCCCATTTGGAAGCCACAAGATGTAAAAGAACGAAAGCCAGACATGGTTTTGGATTTACCAAAAATTGAACTGAAAGATGATTATACCGATCGCTTTTACCTTGTAAATATTCCAGGAGAAATACCTAAAAATAAATTTCTTCAATCCGTACACTTTGTTCCTCAAAATCCAGACTTAGTGCATCATTTTAATGGACATTTACTTTTATACGAGGACAGTAAAAAAGCCAAAATGCCAAATGCCAAAGCCATAGAAATTAACTCAGGAGCATTTGATAAAGAGGGGCAACAACTTGGTTTTTTGCAAGATGATGGCTCCGTTCCCTTACGCGTGCACAGTGCTGTAAACTATTTACCAGGAGCATTTGGAGTACACTACCCTCCTGGAATTGGGACCATTCCTCTAAGTAAGAAATTTAGCTTTGTTGGCAATGATATGCATTTTGGACCCAGCAAAAAAAATATATCTGACCAAAGCAAACTGCACTTATTTTTTACGGATCAAGCACCAAAGCGCCAGCTGCAAGAGCTCATGCTTGGAACCAATGGTGTAAACAATGGAAAAATAGACCCTCCTCTTAAACTAAAGCCAGAAACCGTTAGTAAGCATACCAGTTCATTCACGGTAAATCAAGACATTAGTGTTCTCACCATAAACCCGCATATGCATATGTTAGGGAAATCATTTTTAGCCTATGCCATTAAGCCCAATGGAGATACCATTCGGCTCATTCGCATTCCAAGGTGGGATTTTCGATGGCAATATTTTTATACTTTCCCAAAAATGATCAAAATCCCTAAAGGAAGTACAATCATTGCCGAAGGGATTTATGATAACACTTCTCAAAACCCAAACAATCCTTTTGACCCTCCACAGTTGGTGGCAGAACGTTTTGACTATGCGGGGAGTAGCATGAGAGCAACGGATGAAATGTTTCAGTTTATTATTACCTACACGCCTTATGAGTCGGGCGATGAAAACTTGGAATTGGCAAAGAAAGAAGAATAAATCGGCTCGAATGGTATTTTTATCCATAGAACTGTGCTAAACCCTCCGAATAAATTAAATTCGCAGCAGCAAAATGAATAGTACCATATATATACTAAACCATATGGATGATTTACCCAAGGGTGAATTACCAGACCACATCGCTACGTATTTCACTCAAAAATGTGTAGATGATGTTTCATCAGCCCACGCCTATGACGCGCAAGGGTTTTATGCCTTAGAAATTCTGAATACAGTGGATTCTGCTCATTTAGAAAAGGCCAGAAAAAATGGAGCCAAACTTTTTAGTTTATGCAAAGCAGAAAATATTGAAGCAGCCCATTTTGTAAATATCTCGGCAGAAGACACCTTAGCATTGGCCCTATCTGAGGGCTTTATGTTGAGTAATTACTCCTTCGATACACATAAATCCAAAAAATCGACCTTTACCATGAGTAATGCTGAGGTCTCGTTTACTGGAAAGGGGTCAGAAGAATTTGAGAATATTAAAATTGGTGTTGATTCCGTTCATATTGCCCGAAACATGGTAAATGAACCGGTAAGCGCACTCAATGCCCAAACCATTGCAGAAGAATTTACTCGCTTAGGCAAAGAAGCTGGGTTTAGTGTAGAGGTTTGGAACGAAGCTAAAATAGAAAGTCAAAAATTTGGCGGATTATTAGCGGTTAATAAAGGAAGTCAGGAGCCTCCTACGTTTAGCATTATGGAATACAAGCCAAAGAATGCACTCAATAAAAAACCCTATGTTCTCGTGGGTAAAGGAGTTGTTTTTGATACCGGTGGTTTAAGTTTAAAACCAACGCCCAAAAGCATGGATTTCATGAAAAGTGACATGGGAGGATCTGCAGTGGTTGGTGCTAGTTTGTATGGAATTGCCAAACAAAAAATGCCGCTATGGGTTATTGGCTTGGTTCCAGCTACAGATAATAGGCCCGGAGAAAATGCAATCTGTCCTGGAGATATTATTACCACTTACAGTGGACACACGGTAGAAGTATTAAATACAGATGCCGAAGGACGCTTAATTTTATGCGATGCGCTGGCTTATGCTAAGAAATATGACCCCATCCATGTCTTTGATTTTGCCACATTAACAGGAGCAGCGGCAGCGGCTGTTGGTGAATACGGAACGGTTGTTATGGGAACGGCAAGTGATGATACAAAATATAAAGTAAAAGAGTCTGGCGAGCACACATATGAGCGCCTGGCTGAGCTACCCATTTGGCCTGAATATGAAGATGAAATGAAAGGAGACATTAGCGACTTGAAGAATTTAGGAAAAGGAGGCGGAGGCGCTCAAACTGCAGGTGCCTTTCTTAAAAATTTTATCGATTATCCTTGGCTTCATTTTGATATAGCTCCAATGGCCTTTTTACATGGAACCAAAGATTACCACACCAAAGGAGGTACAGGAGTTTGCGTTCGATTAATGTTACACTACTTTAAAAGCATACAGCATGGAAAATAAGAAACTACCCATTTTAGGAATAACGTGTGGCGATTTAAATGGAGTTGGAATGGAACTCATTATTCGTATGTTCTCTAATGATTACATTTATAAGTATTGTACACCTGTTCTATACTGCAATCCCAAACCCATTGCATTTTTGAAAAAAAGCTATAAACAGCACGAATTTAAATATCATGTTATAGACGAGGCAAAAAATGCCAAACCCGGACAAATGAACCTCGTGGTAAGCAGCGATAGTGAATTTAGAGTTGAATTAGGCAAGCAAAGCAAGGATAGTGGAGCCGAGGCTTTAAAATCGCTAAACAAAGCCATGGAAGATGCCAAACGCGGTACTTTAGATGCGATAGTTACTGCGCCCTTGGATAAAAGCACGGTTGCCGAAAGTCATGAGGGTTTTACAGGACATACTGGTTTCATTGCCAATGAATTAGGTTCTGACGACTATTGCATGATTCTATATGCCGATAACTTTAGAGTTGCCTTGGTCACAGAACATGTTTCTGTTGATAAAGTAGCAACGACTCTAACCAGCGAGTTAATTGAAAATAAAATTAATGCTGTTCATAAGAGTTTGATAGAAGATTTTCTTATCACACGACCTAGAATTGCTGTTTTGGGTTTAAATCCACATGCAGGTGATGGTGGCGTTATTGGTAAGGAAGAAATTGAAGTGATTAATCCTGCAATAAAGAAAATGTTTGAAACAGGAAAGCTTGTTTTTGGTCCCTATCCTGCAGATTCCTATTTTAGTGGCAGAAATATGCACAACTTTGATGCGGTGATAGCCATGTATCACGATCAAGGACTTATTCCCTTTAAATCCGTTGCCTTTCATGATGGGATTAATTTTACCGCTGGATTGTCTCTCATTAGAACAAGTCCAGATCATGGAACAGCTTATGATATTGCTGGAAAAAATGAAGCTTCAATTACAAGTTTTCAGGCAGCTGTTCACGAGGCAATTCTATTGCATAATAATCGATTGCAACACATAGAAGACTATAATAACCCTCTTTCCTTCGGAGAGTTAAAAAGAGAACGTTTTAGAATTAATTTTTAATATGATACAAACGGCAGAACGTGTTTCGCAACACGACCAATCAGATAATTATGTTTTTCAACGGAGCATTTTGGCCTATCACAAAGCTGCAGAGATTGTGAATGGGAAAGTGCTAGAACTAGGCACAGGAATGGGTTATGGAATTGAAATTGTAGCCCCTAAATGTGATGAGTTTGTTACCTTGGATAAACATTTACCAGGAATTCCATTTGAGGACCATAAAAATGTACGTTTTATGCAACAAACATTCCCTCCTTTTTCAAACGTGGAGGACAATTATTTTGATTTTGTCATTACGTTTCAAGTCATAGAGCATATGCAAGACGATCATTTCTTTCTAAAAGAAATCCATCGAGTCTTAAAACCAGGAGGTAAAGTAATTGTAACAACCCCAAATAAACCCATGTCCATTACTCGTAATCCTTGGCATATTAGAGAATACTTTATTCATGAACTCAAAGATTTGATGTTAACGTACTACTCTTCTGTAAATGCTCAAGGCGTTTTTGGCGATCAAGTAGTTCAAAATTATTACACTAAAAATAAAGAATCCGTAAAGCGTATTACTCGTTTTGATATTTTTAACCTTCAATACAACCTACCCCGTTGGGCTCTTCAAATTCCTTATGATATTCTTAATCGTTGGAATCGAAAAAAACTCCTAATTCAAAACACACAACTTACCTCAGGCATTACAATGGATAATTACAGTATTTCAGAAGCAGAGGAAGGCTGTTACGATCTCTTTTATATTGCAACGAAATAGTCCTTAAAAGAAACCAGCCCATTCTAAATAGAACAGGCTGGTTGGTGGCTCATAAATACATTACTACACAAAGAATATTTATAGTATTTAGAGATTAGAAATAAAAGGAACTAAACGGATGATTATAAAAAATATTTCAACTACAAAACAAATACCAACCCAAATGGTTTAGTTCCTTTCACTGATTCAAAACAAGGCCAAATCACCCACACTATCAATACCTTGTGATAATATCACATGTATTAAGGATAGGTTTCGTGCCTATGTACTATAAGTTTTAATAATGTGTTGTTTCCATGCATTGGGCTCATGTTTAAGGAGGACATGGCCCTATCTTTTTTGAGTAAGCATCTGTTTTAGATTAAAATTGTTTGCAGAATTATGCTTTTCTTGCTTCTTTAAATGACTCCCATTGATCCAGGAATTCATCTTTATACTTTTTCGATATATTAATCGTTTCACCTTTGAATTGAATTCGTGTTCTCAGTACTTTATCTATCTCGTTAAAGTTAACAATAATTCCGTGCTGTATTCTTCCAAATTGGATTTTTGGTAAATGGGTATTAAAGGACTTAAGAGTTGTGCCTCTTTCCGTAATTTTCCGATTCTGACTCAAGAATAAAACCAAATCATTTCTCAGGGTTTCTACTCTCTGAATATCCTCGAACAGAATCTTCTTGCTTGATTTTAGTATTACTCCAGTATTCGATGCAAAGTATTCTTCCACAAAACGTTTCTTGTCAAGATATCTGTATATCATAACTATAGCCAGTAAAAAAGTTAATAATCCCAGAAGTATAAAGAAATTTCGTTCTTGAATACTTTTCTTATTCTTCAACTCACTCAAGTCTCTTTTTCGTTTCGAGTCAATAAGTTCAATGTTCTTTTGATCCAACTGTGCTGCAATTTCATAAGAATATATTTTGCTAAGTTGTTCTTTTCCTTCCAGTTTATTCTTTAGCTCAAAGTGTTGTTGCGCATATTCATAGGCCTTAGCATACAACTTCTTCGTTCCCATTATCCCTTCCAATAATTTCAAAGCTTGTAACTTTTCTCTTCCAAAGTCTAAAAAGCTTGCCATGCGTAAAGCTTCCAACGCCTCTACACGCGCCAAAATTAAATTGCTTTTCAAGTAATACTTCGATTTTAATAAGTGGACATTAAGTAGACCAGGCTTATAAGACAGCTCTTTGTACAATTGTTCAGATTTGCTTAAAAAAGCAAAAGCGGTTTGAAGTTTACCTTGTTTAAGATAAACTTTCGCCATGTTTAAATAAGAACGAGCTAATTTTCGATCGCTTCCTATACTTTCTGCTAGCACTTTGTATTGTTTAAAATACATTAAAGCTGTATCCAAAATATTTTGCTTAAAATAACAAAAACCTAAATTGTTTATAGCGGGAGCACTCGAAATACCCAAAGCCCCACCCCTATTTAATCGTATCTTTAATGAACGTGTATGATAATCCATAGCCAATGAAAAGTTTTCATTTTCGGTATGGATGTTTCCAATAAGGTTATAAACAACGGCTAATTCTTTAAAGTGATTTGTATCTCTACGAAGATACTTTTCTGAGTATATGGCTAACATTATTGCCCGGTCATAAATACCCATAATTTTATAACAACTGGCCGAGTTAATTTGAGTCTGAGCCAAGCCAGTAGAATCATCTATTTCTATAAAAATACTACTTGCATACGCATAGCTTTTTAACGCTTCATGTAAATCTCCTTTTTTGTCATGGCAAAGTCCAATTGTATTATAGCAAATACCTAGTGAGGATTTTAGGCAATCCAAATTCTTGGCAGAATCCAACAAGCCCAGAGCCTTATCTAAAGAATCTTTTTCAATAAGATCAAAACTGGTATTCAATAAAGTTCCAAAAACCGCGTTTTTCTCTACCTCTTCAACGTTCTCTGGCTGCTCTCCCACAAACGAACAGGAAAAAATCTGCAAAATAACAATTGCAAGACTCAGCCTTAACATTAAACACGCCGTAATTTTCCTTGCTTCAAGAAGCAAAAGTAGTCTTTTTATTACAAATAAAATAATATTAAATAAAATAGGCAGAGTATATGCTAATTTATATCCAGTAATGATGCATTCACCTCATTACTGGATATAATTATACTATTAATTTCCTTCATCAATGAAACCAGCCGCATTATCAGGAATCACGCCGGACAAAGACAAACCATTCTCATCAATAAAAAAACCATTTGCTAATACGACATTTCCTCCGTAAACCACATCACATTGATAAAAGCCCACTTCAGGAACTTCAATCTCCAAGTCATTAGCAGCATCTACAAATCCTGAAGTTTCAAAATCTTCATTCGTAACATGAACCTCAGCATCCACTGCAACCTCGCCTGAGGATAAAAATAGTTTTGGCTTAATAAGGATTCTTTCATCATCGTCATAAGGCACCAGTGCTTCAACTTCTAGTGTTTCAACTTCTACTAAGGTTTGGGATTTTTTCATTTCGGGTTTGGATATTTTCTTGCAGCCCAAGGTAAATGTAAATGCAAAGATTGTTAAGATTAGTAAATTAGTGCTCGTTTTATTTTGGTAAAAATTGTTCATGGCTCAAAGTAAATATTAAAAAAAAATAAAAAAATGCTATTGTGATAATGTCATCAATTACAAGGATAATATGCATGTTGCATTAAGAAAAAAAATTCAAGAAGGCCATATTTAAGATCTTTTTTACAAGATTCATTCCTTTTACTTTATACATTTTGGAGCTTCTTAAAATATATTTTATATCCATAAATCTATCTTGCAATACAGTATCTGCCTTCGTACTTTTGCCCCGATATGGATAATAGACTCAGAGGTAAAATTGCTAGTGAAGCCGTAAGGTTGCGTATTAAGCGAGATGTGGAGCAAATTATTCAACAAGGGAATAGACCCCCACATTTAGCTGCCATTTTGGTAGGCAACGATGGGGCAAGTCAATCCTACGTAAATGCAAAGGAAAAAGCTTGTGAAGATGTAGGCTTTTTAAGCTCAATATATAGACTGCCTGAGAATTTAAGCCAAAATGATCTACTCGATCGCATTGATAAAATCAATAAGGATGATCAAATTGATGGCCTTATTGTTCAATTACCACTTCCTGCACATATAGATGAGAATGTTGTCAATTCCAGAATATCACCGGATAAGGATGTTGATGGGTTCCACGATATAAACATGGGGCGTTTGGCCAAGGGAAATGCAGTAATAAACCCGGCTACACCCTATGGAATACTCCTTTTATTGGAGCATTACAATCTATCTGTTGAAGGAAAGCATGTGGTGGTGTTAGGGAGAAGCAATATTGTTGGCAGACCATTAAGTATTTTACTTAGCGGAAATCACGCATTTGGTAATGCAACGGTAACCCTTTGCCATAGTAGAACAAAGAACTTAAAAGAATGGTGCCAAAAGGCTGATATCCTAATTGCAGCCATTGGCAAACCCTATTTTGTAACTGCAGATATGGTAAAAGAAGAAGCCATTGTTATTGATGTAGGTACGACTAGAATAGATGCAGATAATGAAAGAGGATGGAAATTAGCAGGAGATGTTAATTATACCGAAGTAAAAGAGAAGGCATCTGCAATTACTCCTGTTCCTGGAGGTGTAGGACCCATGACAATAACAGGCCTACTTAGCAACACACTGCTCGTTCGAAAAAAGAGATTAGAACAAAACACCTCCGCATAGAAAAAACGAAGCATGTCAAATAAACTACCAATAATGGAACACTTCTATACCGTGCAGGGCGAAGGGGTTCACATGGGCAAACCAGCCTATTTTATTCGCATTGCTGGTTGCAACATTGGCTGTGTTTGGTGCGATGTAAAAGACAGTTGGGATGCCAAATTACATTCCGAAATGTCTATTTCTGAAATACTAGAAGCCATTACTAAAACAAAGGCCCAGCATGTAGTTATTACCGGTGGAGAACCTGCTATGTATGATTTGACTGAATTGTGTAAAGCTTTGAGGAACGAAGAATTCATGTTACATATTGAAACTTCCGGAGCCTATGAAATAAAAGGAGCCTTAGATTGGATATGTATTTCTCCCAAAAAGTTTAAAAATGCTTTGAGTAGTGAACTAATAAAAGCACATGAACTAAAAGTCATCGTCTACAATAAGCATGACTTGGAATGGGCCAAAACATTTGAAAACCAAATTTCTAAAGATTGCATCAAACTTCTTCAACCAGAATGGGGAGTAAAGGAAGAATCGGAAAAATTAATTATTGATTTTATAAAAGAAAATCCTGATTGGAACATAAGTATTCAAACCCACAAGTACTTAGACATTCCGTAAAACCTTCAAACACAGTACTTAAAAGAGTTTTATGAGCTAGCTTGTGAGCCACTCAATTCAAATCTTCGCATGACCTATTTGGTTTTCTCCTCCGTATAAACTATCTTTGTTTTTAGATCAAAAAGAAAAAACGCCTATTAGATAAATAATTACTCCACACATTTTTAAGTTTAACCAAAACATAAAGGGTAATTATTATGAATCAAAAAGAAGTCTTAGGCGATGGTGATCTCATCCAACAATACTTAAACGGAAACGAAGCAGCTTTCGAAACGCTCATGAAAAGACACAAGGATCGTGTTTTTACTACCATATTTTTCATGGTGAATGACCGCTATTTAGCGGAAGATATTTTTCAGGAAAGCTTTGTAAAGGCTATCCGATTTATTCAAGCAGGAAAATACTCCCATGAAAATAAATTTGGTCCGTGGATGAGTAGAATTGCCAAAAACAAAGCCATTGACGCCATACGAAGCCGTAAACTAAGACCTACTGTCACAGATAGTGAGGGCACGAGCATTTTTGATTTTATAGGGTACGAAGATGCCAAGGCCGAAAAAGACATGATTCATAGTGAGAAAGTAAATTATGTGCGATCTTTTATACATCAGTTACCTGAGAAACAAAAAGAAGTACTTATTCTAAGACATTACGCAGATTTAAGCTTTAAAGAAATTGCTGCAATGACCGGAGCAAATATCAATACCTGCATTGGAAGAATGCATTATGCTTTAGCAAATTTGAAAAAAGTCATGGATAAAAATATCATGTACTCAAAATAAAATACACTTTGGGTCCGTTATGTAGAGTATATAATTTGCCTATGGATCCAAAAATTACAAAAGAACACCTCCTCCTTTTTATTTACAATGAGCTAAAAGCCAGTGAGGTTAAAGAACTTAAACACGAATTAAAATACAACACAGATTTGCGTCTGGAGTACAATGAGCTTGTTAATACTGTAAAAGATTTAGATTTACTTTGGGAAAGTCCAAACCCCACTACACTAAAGATTATTGATGAAAAAGCCCACGATGGCTTTAGTGAGATGGTCTAAATACCTATATTTGCACCATGAGAAAATTAATCGTTGCATTAGCAATTATTGCTATGGCCTCCTGCGGTGGAAGCAGTGAAGCAACAGAAACTAAAGTATTTTATGGTGCGTCTTTCGATACGACCGCTACCCTTTCTTTTGCTGATGCAAGAGATAGCTTTTTGAGCAATGGAACATCCAACGCACTTGTTGAAGGAAGTGTTGGGGCTGTTTGCCAAACAGAAGGTTGCTGGTACAGGTTTGCCGAAGATGATAACATTATGGTCGATTTTGACCATGCATTTATGATTCCGATGGATTGTAAAGGCAAAGAGATTCAGGCTACTGGAAACTTTTATTACGATACGACGAGTTTAGAAATGCTAAAAGAATATGCGAAAGATGATGGCAAATCTGCTGACGAAATTGCCGAAATAACCGAGAGTAAAATACGATTATCGTATAGAGCTGAGGGAGTTCATATTAAATAAAACCTTAGGCTTTAGACCCTTTAAAAGATGAAGAATGAATGCTATTCAATCTTCATCTTTTTTTTGTTTAATACTTTTGGGTAAAACCTGTAGGTATATTCATTATAGTTTTAATGATACGTTCTTCTTTTGAATTGTACCTTTGCAACCATGTCTGATGCACTAATGGCCGTTTCCCCGATTGATGGTAGATACCTTCGACATACTCAAGATTTGAGGGATTATTTTTCTGAATACGGATTAATTAAATACCGTGTTTGGATGGAAATTGAATACCTTCTTGCGCTTAGTCAGGTCGACGAGTTAAAATCAAAACTCTCTGATGTCTTTAAAAAACAATCCGATTTAAAAAGTCTTGTGCAGTCCTTTTCAGAGGAAGATGCCCAGAACATAAAGGATATTGAAAAAGTAACCAATCATGATGTTAAAGCCGTTGAATATTGGATAAGAGAGCGATTTGATGAAATGGGCTTGGCCTCCTCTAAAGAGTGGATACATTTTGGTTTAACCAGCCAAGATGTAAATAATACCGCCATTCCCGCCAGCTTAAAAGATGCATTAAAAAATAACATTCGTCCAAAAATGGAAGAAGTGGTTTCTAAATTAGACCAAATGAGCAAAGAATGGGAAGATATTCCCATGTTGGCGCGTACCCACGGTCAACCAGCATCTCCTACCCGCTTAGGCAAGGAAATATATGTATTTGCAGAACGTCTGCAATTGCAAATAGCTGAACTTGACAAAATACCAATGCATGGTAAATTTGGAGGAGCTACTGGAAACTTTAATGCGCATCATGTGGCCTACCCCAATGTAGATTGGATTGCTTTTGGAGAACATTTTTTAAGCAGCCATCTGGATATAAAGCGAAGCAATACCACCACACAAATTGATCATTATGATTTTTTAGCTGCGAATTTAGATGCGGCAAAACGCATTTCTGTAATCCTTATAGATTTGTGCCGAGACATTTGGACTTATGTGAGTATGGATTACTTTAAACAGAAAATTAAAGCAGGCGAAGTTGGAAGTTCAGCGATGCCTCATAAAGTAAATCCCATTGATTTTGAAAATGCAGAAGGAAATCTTGGCATTGCCATTGCACTCATGGAACATTTAAGCGGAAAATTACCCATTAGTCGCTTACAAAGAGATTTAACCGATAGCACTGTACTGAGAAATTTAGGAATGCCATACGCGTACATGAGCATAGCCATGAACAGCATTTTAAAAGGATTAGGCAAGCTTCTTTTAAACGAGAACAAACTGGCTGAAGATTTAGAAAACAACTGGGCTGTGGCAGCAGAAGCTATTCAAACTATTCTTAGAAGAGAGGGCTTTGAGAATCCATATAATATGTTGAAGGAGCTCACACGAACCAATGAAAAAATTAATGGAAACTCCATTGGAAAATTTATTGATAGCTTGCAAATCACAGATGCACTTAAAGATGAATTAAAACAAATAACTCCGTATAATTACGTGGGACTAAAACCAAAAAGACCTTAAATGACCCTTGTTCTCTCATTTTATTACATATGGTAGAATAAGCGAAGAAATTCGCAACAATTTAGAGGGATCCTTTATATCAAATATCTTTAGCACTGGAAAAGATGAGTTAATTATCGAAACCAGAAGCAAACACGGTTCACATCAATTGGTTATGCAATGGATGGAACAAGAGATGTTTATTAGGTACAACATGCCTCATCGAAAGTTTGGACGAAAATGTTTGCCTTGGTTTAAAAGCTGTGAAAATTTGAGCATTATTTCCGTTCAATCTCTTCCCTTTGAACGAATTATCCATATTCAATTGGAGCATGGTAAATCTATCCTGCTCAAAGGGTTTGGGAGATACTCCAATATCCTTTACTACGAAGATGATATTTGTATAAGCGTGTTCAGGCAAAATTTAAAATCCGATGTAGGAGAGCATCTAGATCAATATTTATTAAATGAAATAGAGGACCTTGCGATCACAAACGAAAATGAATTTAAAATGGCTTACCCTCAGCTCTTTGGCAACTGGGAAACACCAATACCTGAAGACTTTTATTCCAGCACAGCCTCTAAAATACCACAGATAAAAAATATTTTTAATGAGCTATCCAATAAATATTTGCATTTAGATCAAGGAAAGCTCTGTTTTACTAATGAAAAAACCAATACACAAAGTATTGTATCAGAATACCTAAAAACGACGAGGCAAGCCAAGCAGGCTCAACAACTTAAAAATACAGTTAAACAAAAAAAGAAACGATTTTTAGCCTATTCAAAGAAATCAAAAAAAGAGCTAGCACAATTAAAAAGCGCAAAAGGATACAAGGAACTAGGCGATCTCATCTTATCTAATCTTCACTTAATTAAACAGGGAGATGCCCTAATTAAAGTTTGGGATTACTACGATAATTCAGAATTAGAGATTAAACTAAATCCTCTTCTAAATGCGCAACAAAATGCCCAACGATTTTACCGCAAAGGAAAAAATCAGCACTTGCAAATCGAGGAAATTGAACGAAAAATTAAAACTGCCGAACAGGGAATAATAGAATCTGACCAGAAATTGCTCGATTTAGAGAAGGGTAAAACAATTAAGATTGAAAAAAAAACCGCAAAAAAAGAACAAAACGCCAGTCCATATCGCCTTGTAAATTCAGAAGCATTTGATATATGGATTGGGAAAAATGCGAAAGGGAATGATGCCATGATTAAACTCGCAAGAAAACGCGATACTTGGATGCATGCCAGAGGTTTTGCAGGCAGTCATGTAATTATTAGAAATAATGGAGCCCCTATTAAAAACGAGCTATTGAAAGCCGCTGGACTGTATGCGGTATTAAATTCTAAAGCAAAATCACAGGGACTAGTGCCAGTGATCTACACAGAGTGTAAATTTGTGAGTAAACCAAGAAACGCGCTTCCTGGTTTGGTGAAAGTAATGCAAGAGAGCGTAATTGATATTAGCAATGAACTTGGTTAAAATTGAAGACTTAGGGGTAAAAGACTACAAGCAAGCTTGGGATTATCAGCTAAGCCTGTTTAATGAGAAGATTGAGCGAAAAAAGATAGGTTCTTCAACTAAGCAGCATCAACTCTTACTCACCGAGCATCCCCATGTATATACCCTAGGCAAAAGTGCGGATAAGAATAATTTATTGGTCAATGAGGGATTTCTTGATTCCATAGGAGCAACTTCTTATTGTATTGAGCGTGGCGGCGATATTACCTATCATGGACCAGGGCAACTGGTTGCCTACCCTATTTTTGATCTGGAAGCTTTGAGCTTGGGTGTAAAATCCTATGTACAGCACATTGAAAATGTGATTATTAAAACCATAGCAGAATATGGAATTAAAGGATATATTATTGATGGAAAGATTGGGGTTTGGGTAACGGATAAAGGAGAAGAAAAAAAAGTGGCTGCCATTGGTATAAAATGCAGCCGATATGTGAGTATGCATGGCTTGGCCCTAAATGTAAATACAGACTTATCCATGTTTAACCATATTGTGCCCTGCGGAATCCCAGATAAGGAAGTGGCAAGCATATCATCCATTTTAGGGAGAGAGGTCTCCATGCAAGAGGTAAAGGGAAAATTGGTTCAACATTTTATGAATATTTTTGACCTTCAGTTGATCGCATAAAAAATAGCATAGTATAGCCTAGTATCACATGAACGCTTCAATACTTTTAATATAGATTCACGAAATTTTATGAATATACAAATACTCAAGGCTCCTTTTAACTCAAAACAACAAATACAAAGCATTGCTTTAAGAAAGCGAGTTTTAAGGACTCCTCTGGGCTTAGAGTTTGAACCCGAAGAACTGAAGACTGAATTTGATCAATGGCATGTCATCGTGCTTTATAAAACGGTAGTTATTGCTTGCAATGTCGTTAAGTTCCTGGAAAATGGCGACGCAAAGATTAGGCAAGTAGCCACACACCCCTCATACCAAGGGAAAGGATTGGGTACCTTACTAAATAAAAAAACAGAAGAAATACTGATTGAAAATGGGATTAAAAAAGTAGTTTTGCACGCCCGAATAAATGCAGTGCCTTTTTACGAAAAACTAAACTATCGGATAGAAGGCGACTCATTTGAAGAAGTGGGCATTAAACATTTTAGAATGTTCAAAAATATATGACTGTAGAAGCTATTTTTATAAGCGCCATTATTATAAGCCTGTTGCACGGCTTAATACCGAGCCATTGGATGCCTCTAACAGTCCTGGGCAATAACTTTAAATGGTCCCAGAAAAAGCTATTGTGGATTAGTTTTCAAGCGGCCTTTTTTCATTCGATAAGCACCGTAATTATTGGAATATCAATTGCTTTACTCGGCAAAGAATTGGAAGCCGAATTAGCTATTTTTACCCATGCCATCTCTGCAGCTATTCTAATTTTAATAGGTATTTGGTTTTTATTTAGGCATTACCACCACCATCACTTTCACTTAGAAGATGTGAAGGATAAAAGCGTGAATAAAATCATTCTTAGCTTAAATATAGCGATGTTCTTTTCCCCTTGTTTAGAGGTGACAGGGCAATTCCTTTTACTTGGTTCTAAGGGATTTAATGCCGTTTTGTTATTGGCTTTAGTGTATACTCTAATCACCATTGCCTCCATGTTAATATGGGTAAGTATTTCAAGTAAATTGATGTCAAAAATTGACTCTCATAAGTGGGAACATAACATTGGTTTAGCGTCTGGAATTATTTTGATTCTCACAGGAGTTTTGCTTTACCTTTTTTAAAGCTCACCTGAATGCAATGCATTATTTATGTTCATTGCAATACCTTTTTATTAAAAAATGATATTAATCATAGTATAAAGTTTTGTGATTTCTACCTTTGAACCCTTGCGAAAATGGATTGGAATATTGCTTATTACCTTAATGGCTCAAGCCCAATTTCTATCTTTTTCTTTTTTAGTTTATAAATCCATCGCTCCAAAAAAGTTTATTGAACAGTTTTGTGAAAACATAGATAAACCTATTTTAAAATGTGATGGGAAGTGCTTCTTAAAAAAACAAGAGCAAATAAAAGCCAGCTTTAAGGAAGAGAATATTCCTGAAATAGTAAGCTTTTTAACCATTGCCCTTGTTCATGAGTATTTTGCTCTGTTTGATGAGCCAAATCCCATTATATTGAAAGCGTTTGGAGAAATTTTATCCCATAATTTAAATACCTACATCCCTCTTATTTTCCACCCACCAAGATTCGTTTGAAATAACTCGAACTCATCTTAAGAAATAAATAAAACGGAAAAATAAGAACTAATGAAAAAACATATCATTGCTCTAAGCAGTGTGCTATGCTCTGCGCAAATATTGCTTGCATGCGATATCTGCGGAGGTGCAATAAACGCGATAGGAGGAGGCCTCTCAAATACATTTAGATACGACCTAATTGAATTAAACTTCATGAATCAAAGAATGGCATCTGCTCCAAGAGAACAGAGATTTACTGCTATGGATTATTTTAGATCCGTTCATATAAATGGCCAGTTTTTCGTTCACGCTAAATGGCGCTTTCTATCTAAAATAGGATATCAGCAAAACAAAAGAGTAAGCTCTAAAGTAAAGCAAAGCACTTGCGGCATTAAGGACGGACAACTCATGCTAAGCAGAGTTATTTTGGACCGAAGCCTTGGAAAAAGTAAAAATTGGAGCTGTTTTACGGAAATGGGAATAGGCGCTATGTTGCCCACTGGTATATACGATAGCAACATTCATAACACCAAAAAACTGCCAGCAGCGTTTAACATTGGAAAAGGATCATGGGCCTCCATCTATAGATTTAACGCAGTACTAAAAAGAGATAAATGGGCATTTCTCACCACTTTAAGTGGTAGTCGAATGTTTAAAACAAGCAATGGATATAGATTTGGCCATTCATATACATGGAACATTGGCGTTTTTTATTCCTTTAAGTACAAAAAAATAGAAATGGCTCCATCCTTAAATTTTGTTACAGATAATAAAATGGGAGACTTTTATGCCAATAAAAAACAAGTGTTAAACTCTTCTTATACCGCCTCTTTTCTAAAGGCCGGATTACAAAACAAATATAAAAACTAGGTCGTAGGCATTGCTGCTGATTTCCCTGTAAAAACAAACAAAACGAGTACAGAAGTTTTTAAACTGAAGACTCGATTTACAGCACAAGTATCTTATATACTGAACAAATCAAATAAAAAACCAAATAAAAAAGTAAAATGAACAAATTAATAGTACTAGGGGCTCTAACAGCCGCATCTTTTTTTTCAAATGCATGTAAAAAAGACACAGAAAACAATCATAATCACACGAATAGTGCGGTCTATCACATTCATAAATATTCACCTATGCTTTCCGCACAGAGGTTTGGTACAACGGATCAAATAAAAATAGACTTTGAATCGCACGACGGAAGTGCTGTACACCACGTAAATGTAAGTATGTATCGCAAAAGTGACGACAGCTTACTATTTAGTGAACCAAGCAACGCGCATGTAATGGAAAAAAGTGGTAAATATCACTATTCAAAAACAATCCATTTCATAGCTGATGAAGGTTTCGAACCTCATACTGATTACAAATTAGTGAGCAAGGTTTGGGGGCATACTGCAAATGAGAATATTGTAACTGACACTTTTCAATTTCATATTCATCATTAATAGCTATGCCATTTTCAAACACTATTTTGACACATATCAATGAACATTATTTAATAAAATAGCAGAACTTTGCAATCGCAATGAGTAAGGTAAAAAAGTATATTCCGTGGTTGGCTCGCATCGTCATTTTTGGCCTATTTATGCTTAGTGGGATTTCTAAATTATTCCCACTTTGGATGTTCGAAAAGCAGTTGGTTGACCTAGGCATTGCCTCCTGGTGTGTCGCTCCTTTTTTAGCCCGTCTTATTATAGCCTTGGAGATTGCCATAGCTATCGCCATATTATTTAATCACCATATAAAGCGGATTGTTATTCCCGTTACTATTGCGCTTTTGGTTGCATTTAACATACACCTAAGTATTGAGATGGTTAAACATGGGGCAATGAATGGTAATTGTGGTTGTTTTGGGCAACTATTACCAATGACTCCATTGGAAGCCTTTATAAAGAATCTGTTAACCATTGGCATTCTCATATACCTATTTAAGGTACTTCGGAATAAGCCCAAGGGGAAAAACAAGTTCAGTTACCTATTAATTATGTATTTGGGATCGGCTTTACTAATGTTCATGGCCTTTGCGCATGATGTTAAGCCCTGTTTAGAGGAAAAGAATCGGGTGCAATCTCAAATTCCCTCAAGTCCTCCTTTGGCTCCTGATACTATTGCTCATAGAGACTCCATGACCAAAGAAAAGGTAGCTGCGAAAAAAGAGCTTCAATTGGTTAATTTAGGAGAAGCTCCAGATGCCTACGAGGAAGAAAAAAGCAAAGAGACCAAAACATCTGAGAATAACAATAGTGTGGATGAATCTAGTGAAGTTGTGACTCTAGAGAAAGGGCCTGACCAAAGAAGTTCTCGTTTTGCCCCGTACACCAATTTTAATGGTAAAACGGTCAATCTAGATCAAGGAAAACAGATTATATGTTTATTTGCTGCTGGCTGCGATCACTGCCAAGAAACCGCAAAAGAATTGGCTGCTATAGATACTAAGGGTATACTGCCTCCATTGCATATTATCTTCATGGATGAGGAAACATTTAAAATACCTGAATTCTTTAAGAAAGCGGGGAAACAATACCCATATACGGTCGTTGACATCCCAACCTTTTGGCAACTATTGGGAGATGGAGCACTAACCCCAGGTGTGGTTTACAGCTGGAATGGAAACTTCCAGAAGGTTTACCAAGGCACGGAAGATGCAAAGTTTAGCGCCTCCGATTTAGAGAGCCTTTTGACTAAATAAAAGGATAAAAAAAAAGAACCATTGAGGTCAATGGTTCTTTTTACGTTAATTATCTTAAAATTAAAACGGGAGATCATCATCGCCCCCACCTTCAAAAATATCATCTTCAGTACTTGTTGAAGCATTGGTTTGAGGTGCAGTATTCTGCGTTGGAGCAGCTGTATTTGCCGGTGGAGCTGCAATAGAACCCGCAGGCTCTACTTTCCAAGCTCTAACATCTGTATACCAACGCTCATTATACTCTCTGCTCTCGATATTTATTGAAACTTTGTAGGATTGACCCTCTTGTACATTGAATTGGGTAATTTTATCTCCCCAAGCGTTAAAACATACTTTTTTAGGGTATTGCTCCTCTGTCTCAATAATAAAGTCTTGCTTTTTCCAAGGTCCATTGGCACCTTGCCCCTCTTGCAGGGGTAATATTTTGATTATTTTTCCTACTAATTCCATTAAGGCAAAAGTAATTAGCCTTGTTCTAAGGATATTAACAAAAGACCAGTTTTATAAACAATACAGCCTATTCACCCCCTTGACCTCCACTGCTGCCTTGTTTCACATCGCCATTATCAATCTTTTTGAAGTTTATTTTTTTCTTAGGCTCTACTTTTAATGAACCAAATTTGTAGTCAAAGTTTATTTTTATACCTAGTTGATATGCTTTCGTTTTTTGATCCAGCGTAAAGTCATTTCCTTCGTTGTAGGTTCTGTAATATACATAAGGAGTAAAAGGGTTATCAAAGCCAAATCCAATTCCTCCGCGTTTATTATTGAACCGTTTTTTAATACCAAAGGTGTGAAAATACCAATTGGTTGTGTATCCCTGTAAATTATACGATGGAGCATTAAAGCGAGCAAAACCCGATATTTCCCATTGCTGAGGAAGTTGATAGCTTCCACCGCCTCCAAGACTGTATGTTATTCCTTCGGTCTGAAGACCATTTAAGGTGGCTAAATCACTCGTGCTTTGAATAATGGCATAACCTAAGCCACCGTTTAAAAAGAGACGCAGATTTTTTGTGTTTATATTGGCATTCCCATCCAATCCTTGATAATAGCTTTGGCCTACATTTCCATAAGTAGTATAATATATACCATCAGAACCCACTTTTCGAATAGACTCGATGGCATTATTGGTTTGCCGGAAGTAAGCACTAATCATTCCTCCCCCTTTTCGGCCATATTTTCCGTAGCTCAATTCATAATTATGTGCCAATTCTGCTTCTAATTCTGGATTTCCCGTGCTTAGATTTCTTGGATCAGATTGAGCTTGGTATGGATTAATAAAGAATAAACCTGGACGTTGAATTCGATTGGAATAGCCAAATTTCAGGAAACCTGCACGACCCATTACTCGGTTTATTAAGATGTAGGGAATTAAGTTGCTGTAGGGATCTCCCGTAAAGTTTGTGTTTTCATCTTCTGTTCTTCCCCCAAACATGGTATGCTCATATCTCGTACCCAAACGCATCGTTGTTTTTTTTGTCACATTGAATTGCAATTGAAGATACCCCGCATACACCTCTTGATCATAAATAAAGGTCGTACTTAAGGCACCAATCGTCTCGTAATTATTGGTTGCTGCGTTTAAACTATCAATGGTATATTTACTATTTACCCTCCGAACAATCGTCTTTAGGCCTGTTTCAAATATTCCCCATTTTCGAATAGGTTCTGTAAAGTCTATTTGAAAGGTATATTCTCCGTTTAGCGCATTATTATCACTTTTTTCTCGATAAATAGGGTTCGTTCGATCCAGCTGAACTACATCATAACTGCTCAACTGGTTGTTTGCACCGTACTGAACTGCAATTCCTAATTCTCGGCCTTTTTTCGTGTATTTTCTTAGGTAGTTTAAGGTCATGTCATATCCATAATTAAACCCCTTGTTATCCGTTTCTCTGGTGTACAAATAATCTAGCGTGGCGCTTGCTAACCCGGAGGATGCAGAGAAATTTTGATCTGAATTATTTAAGCGTCCCCTACTGGATATGCTGAAAGATATGGCATTCTTATCATTAAATGTATGATCAATTCCCAAACTTAAGCGAGGTCCTCCACCAAAGGAAGTCCCCTCAGCATTTTGCCTGAACTCATATTCCTGTAAACCAATGGTATTTTTTCGAACCATCTCCGTTTCATTAATATTTCTCCAGAAGTAACTGCCTAAATTTAAGCTAAACCCTGTTTTTCCATTCTGAAATGCCAAATTGCCTCTGAAGTAAGCAGACCTGTTTCCAAACCCGGTTCGTATGCCTCCGTTCAGGCCTTTGATCTTGGACTGCTTTAGCACCAAGTTAATGATTCCTGCCGATCCTTCTGCATCATATTTAGCCGATGGGTTGGTAATTACTTCGACCCGTTCGACCTGATCGGAAGGAATGGATTGCAGGGCATCCGTAATGCTTCCATTGACGACGGCACTGGGTTGGCCATTGATGAAAACCTTGATTTTTTGACTCCCTCTAATACTCACATTTCCATCCCCATCCACCTCAACCATTGGCACTTTGCGAAGCATATCGGTTACAGAGGTTCCTTGGTTGGTGATATCTTGATCTACATTATATACCAAACGGTCAATCTTATTCTCAATCAAGGATTTTTGAATCGTTATATCTACTTGGTCTAAAACGATAGAGGTAGCCAATGTTAATTTTCTAAAAGATTTAATTTTTGAGCTGGCAGTGAGTGTGAAGGGCGGCGATTTAAAATTTTTATGGTTCACAGAACTCACAATAATTTGAAAACGGCCAGGACTCAACGCTATAAAAAATCTACCTGTTGAATCTGTAATAACTCCCCCGGCTATCTCTTTACTTTGGGTATTGGTAACCTCAACTGCTGCATAGCTCACTGGTTGTTCACTCAGTGAATCAATAATTGTTCCGACCACCAGATATTTATTTGTAAAATCCTGTCCCCGCTGCGCTTGCAGGTTTCCAAATAAGGAAAAACCGAGCAGTGCAATGCATGTATTAACTTTCATAGTTTTATTTTTACTTTGAGCGAATCGCTTCTATTGGATTTAATCTAGAGGCCGTAAAGGAGGGCAAATAGCCAGAAATAACACCTACCACTACAGCCATTATCAAACCAAATAGGACATCACCGCTAGAAACAAAGAGTGTAATTGCTGAATCCATTTGAGAATGAAGAACCCAATTTCCGGCTTGAAAGGTCACCCAAACCAAAAATAAGCCACTTAGTCCGCCAATGATACATAGGAAAATGGCTTCAATAAGAAATTGGATAAGAATAAAACTTCTTTTAGCCCCTATACTTTTTTGAATACCAATTTCCTGTGTTCGTTCTTTAACGCTCACGAACATGATATTTGCTACTCCGAAACAACCCACTAACACGGCAAATAAACCAATAAAAAGACCAATGGTTTTAACCGTTCCAAACAATGAACTGATTACATCAGTAATCATACTCATGCGATTCACTGCAAAATCCGCATCTTCTCCGGGCTTTAAGCGCCTAATTTGCCTCATTCGTTGGGTTATTTCCCACTCTAAGGTATTTAAATTAAGCCCATCAGCCAGCTTGATTGTTATTTGCGGACTATACCTATCGGATTTATAATTAATAAAGGTTTTTCCAAAAGTATATGGAATAATCAATTGATTATCTGCCGAGGCATTAATGATACTTTCCCCTTGCCTTTGCAATACTCCAATTACTTTTAAAAGCCGGTTATCTGATCGTATGATGCGTCCTATTGGATACAACTCACCAAATAAATTTTTTGCAACATCTGAACCTATAATACAGACATTTCTTCCGGACTTTGTTTCGTCTCTGGTAAAATAACGTCCTTGAGCAAGTTCAACGGACTGAATATTTTTATAATTGTAACCGACGCAATTTAATCTTAGCCCTTCTAGGGTGTTTGATTTATACTTGGCTTTAGTGGAAGAAGTAAACTGAAAACCAACATAACTAGCTACAGATTTAGGCAATACTTTTCTAAGTTGGTCTGCCTCAACATCCGATACATGATCTCTTTTTAAATACTTCCACCATGGATAACCATTTCCAAAATCATCCCATGGCCATTTTTGAACGAATAGCACATCGGTACCAAAACCTGAAAAGCCATCGTTTAAGTTTTTTTCTATAGAATGAACGAGGGCATACACAGCAATAATGCAATAAATACCAATTGTTATACCCAAAACAGATAAAAAACTTCTGAGTTTATTAGTTCTAAGGGCATTCCATGCCATTCTCACTCCCTCGTATATAAAGCTAGTCCATTTCAGAAAACAAATTTAACAGAAGATAGAAGACGCTTCCAACACTAATCGATAAATAGCATCATATTTCTAGCAAAAAGTCTTATTTCTTTGCCATTCGATAGATGAATTGTAATTTTATGGACTACCAAAAATCGACAAGGAATCTTTCTTTGTTGTATACATCGAAAAAAAATAAAAAACAAGTGTTTTTTATAGTCAATATGTGGAAATTTATACCTTATTTCGCATGACTCAACAATGATAATTAATACACTCACAAAAGTTTTAAAATTCTATGGCGGAAAATAAATCACACGAACTAGCTTGGGCTGAATGCTTAAAAATTATTAGGGATAACATTAACCCACAGAGCTACAGGACATGGTTTGAACCGATTAAACCCATTAGGCTTTCCAGCAAAACATTAACTCTCCAGGTGCCTAGTCAGTTTTTTTATGAGTGGTTAGAAGAACATTATATACAACTTCTTCAAAAAACATTGAAGAAAGTTATTGGAATGAATGCCAAACTAGAATACAGCGTTGTTGTTGATGCTCACTTTAATGGCAATGAAAAATATTTAGTTAACCTACCTACCAACGGACCTTCTGCTTCGGCTCAAAATGAGTTAGGGATGCCAATCAACCTAGACACTCCAATAAAGAACCCATTTATCATCCCAGGTTTAAAAAGGATGAATATTGATAGTCAATTGAATGCTAAATACACCTTTGACAATTTTGTGGAGGGAGAGTGTAACAAATTGGCTCGAAATGCTGGTTTGGCTATTGCCCAGAAGCCGGGTGGAACTTCATTTAATCCTTTAATGATATTTGGAGGTTGCGGACTAGGAAAAACACATTTGGCTCACGCAATAGGAAACTTAACCAAGCAAACCCATCCTCAAAAAGTGGTGGTTTATGTGAGTGCTGAGAAGTTTATTACCCAGTTTATAGACTCTGCCAAAGCGGGAAACAATCATCAATTCATCAATTTTTACCAATACTTAGATGTGTTGATTGTGGATGATGTTCAGTTCTTTGCTAAAAAAGAACGAACACAAGAAATTTTCTTCCAGATTTTCAACCATCTTCACCAGAATGGAAAACAAATTATCCTTACCTGTGATAGAGCTCCTAAAGATTTGAACAATATGGACGAAAGACTATTGAGCAGATTTAAGTGGGGATTAAGTGCTGATATTAACAATGCCGATTTTGATACGAGAGTAGCCATTTTGGAAAATAAAATGTACCAAGATGGGATTACTCTTCACAAGGATATTGTTGAATACCTAGCGCACAACATAAATACCAATATTAGAGAACTGGAAGGCGCCATGATTAGCTTACTTGCTCAGGCCTCTCTAACCCGTAAGCATATTGACCTTAATTTGGCAAAGCAGACGGTAAAAAACTTTGTAAAAAACAGCACCAGGGAAATCAGCATCGATTATATCCAAAAATTGGTTTGCGATTACTACAATATTCCAGTTGAAGCGGTTAAGAGTAAAACGCGGAAGCGTGAAATCGTTCAAGCGCGTCAAATTGCCATGTATTTTACCAAAGATCTAACCAAGGCAAGTCTTAAAAATATTGGAATGATGTTTGGCGGAAGAGACCACTCAACAGTAATTCATGCGTGCCAAACGGTAAATGACTTAATTGAAACCGATAAAAAGTTCAGGCACGACGTAGAAGAACTTGAAAAAAGAATTAAGATTAACACTTTCTAAAAAATCATAAAACATCTTTCTCGAAAGGTGTTTTTTTTTTGATAAATTATGTTTAAATCATTCGCTGCAGCTATAAACGGACTTCTAATCGCTATTAAAACAGAACGCAATGTTCAAATACATGGAGTCATTGCAATTCTTGTGTTTTTTGTCGGCAAATGGCTTCAATTAATTCGTTTTGAGATGGCCATTATATGGATTTGTTTCGCCATGGTTATAGGTGCAGAACTTATAAATACCAGCATCGAAAAACTCTGTGATAAAGTAGAACCAAAAGAAGATTCACAAATAAAAATAGTAAAAGATGTTGCAGCAGGAGCCGTCCTTTTTATAAGTATTTGTGCAACCGTTACAGGATTATATATTATTTTACCTAAGTTTTTAGCTAAGATTTAATACCTAGCCAAAAATCTCTCCCATTACCTGCCCTTTTTCCAGAGCATTTCTAATCTTTTAACTCCAGGTCGAAATTGTCACACGACTTAAGTGCGTCTGAATATAAAATTAAATGTAAAATTAAAAAGAGGTACGGTTTATTCTTAATTAAGCAATGCATTAACCGCACGCACTTTTTCTGCGCTGGCCATCATCGCTTCTTTTTCTTCGGCATTTAGGTCGAGTTCAATAATTTCCTCTACCCCATTTGCTCCTAAAATAGTGGGAACACCAATACAAATATCACTTAATCCATATTCACCATCCAACATAACGCAGCTTGGGATCATTTTATGTTGATCACAAACAATGCTTTGTACCACGGTACTAACAGCCGCTCCTGGAGCATACCAGGCACTGGTTCCTAAAAGACCTGTTAATGTTGCACCACCAACCATCGTGCTGCCTTTAACGGATGCTAATTCATCTGCTGTTAAGAAATGAGATGCTGGAACTCCACATTTACTGGATAAACGCGTTAAAGGAATCATGGTAGTATCTCCATGACCGCCAATAACCATGCCGTCTACATCTGAAATAGGGCTATTTAAAGCAGTAGCCATAAAATATTTAAATCGTGCACTGTCTAGGGCTCCACCCATTCCAATAATTCTATTTTTTGGTAGACCGCTATTTTTAAGCGCCAAATAAGTCATGGTATCCATAGGATTGCTTACCACAACCACAATTGTATTGGGCGAATGTTCTAATAAGTTAGCTGTAACAGTCTTAACAATTCCTGCATTAATGCCTATCAACTCCTCGCGAGTCATGCCAGGTTTACGCGGGATGCCTGAGGTTATTACACAAACATCGCTTCCTGCTGTTTTTGAATAATCACCAGTGGTGCCCGTAATTTTAGTATCAAACCCGTTTAATGATTGGGTTTGCATCAAATCCATTGCTTTACCCTCAGCAAAACCTTCTTTAATATCGAGCAGCACTACTTCTGCTGCAAAGTTTTTCATGGCAATGTATTCCGCGCAGCTTGCGCCTACATTTCCCGCTCCAATTACCGTTATTTTTGACATAATTTCTTCTGATTACAAAGGTACAATTGCGCTTCATAATGACCAATAATTGTGAGTACTTAGTGAATGATTTTATTCAATTTAGATTGAGCTAATAAAAATAAAACAGCCATGCGAATCGCCACTCCATTTTCTACTTGTTGCAAAATAATGGATTGATTGCTATCTGCGACCTCAGAAGTAACCTCTACACCTCTGTTTATGGGACCCGGATGCATGATTGTAATTTCTTTACTCAAAGCGTTCAATTTATCCATGGTTAACCCGTAAAGACTGGCATATTCTCTTAAACTGGGAAAGTATTTTACATCTTGCCTTTCGTGTTGAATGCGAAGCATATTGGCTACATCGCACCATTCCAAGGTTTCTTGTAAATTGTAACTAACCTTAACTCCTAGTTCTTCTATTTGATACGGAATTAAACTTCTTGGTCCGCACAAGGTGACTTCAGCACCTAGCTTTTGCAAACAATAAATATTACTGAGTGCCACTCTGCTGTGCAAAATATCACCGACAATAGCTATTTTCTTCCCTCCTACATCGCCAAACTTTTCTCGAATAGAATAGGCATCTAACAAAGCCTGTGTTGGGTGCTCATGCGTCCCATCTCCTGCATTTATTATTTTTGATTTTACATGACGAGCTAAAAACTTACAAGCTCCAGGAGATGGATGGCGTAAAACCACCATATCCACTTTCATGCTAAGAATATTATTAATGGTATCAATGAGTGTCTCTCCCTTACTTACAGAACTACTGCTGCTGGAGAAGTTGACAACATCTGCCCCCAAGCGTTTCTGAGCCAATTCAAAACTGATTCTTGTTCGCGTACTGTTCTCAAAGAAAACATTAGCTATAGTCACATCCCTAAGAGCCGGAGTCTTTCTAGTTGGACTATTAATAACCCCTTTGAACTGATCTGCAGTAGAAAAAATAGTGTGAATACTGGAAACATCCAAGTCTTTTATACCAAGCAAATGTTGCATGGCTGTGGATTCTATTTCTTTACTTTTTCTATTAGCCATACTTTATTATCATTATCAAGCCAATCTACTTTTACTTTCTCACCTGTGCTTCTAGAGTCTACAGTAGCTCCTGCATAATCTGGAGATATGGGCAATTCTCGGTTATATCTTCGGTCAATTAGCGTCATTAACTCCACCTGCTTTGGCCTACCAAAGTTTACGATGGCATCCAGTGCTGCTCGCACACTTCTTCCTGTATATAAGACATCGTCAACCAGTATTATCTTAATATTCTCCGTACTAAATCTCAAATAGGTTTCCTTTGGAACGAGTATCTGCTCTCCTCTTCCTACATCATCTCTGTGAAATGTAATATCTAACTCTCCATACAAAAGGTTGTTTTCTGGAAAAAACTCTTTAACCCTAGCATAAATCCTGCGGCTAAACTCTACCCCCCTGGGCTGCAATCCAACAATGGCAACAACTTCATCGCTCGCTTGGTCTTCCATTATCTGAAGAGCGAACCTTGAGATAATCAAGTCTATCGCTGCGTTATCCAATATGAGCCGAGGTTTAGCCATTCTCCGATAATTCCATCACTATATTGTATTCATCTTCCGTTACCGGAGCTACACTCAATCGTCCCTGTCGAACCAAAGCCATGCTTTCTAATCGTTCGTCTGCTTTTATCATAGCCAAGCTTACAGGATTTGATAAGGTACTCACTGGTTTTACATCCACAGCAACCCATCGATCATCATCAATGGTGGGATCTGGATAATGCGCTTTAATTACTTCAGCAATTCCCACAATCTCTTTTCCTTCATTTGAATGATAATAAAGGCATAGGTCACCCACACTCATTGCTTTCAAATTATTTCGAGCCTGGTAGTTTCGTACCCCATCCCAAAATGTCGATTTATCCTCTAATAATTGATCCCAGCTATATTTATATGGTTCGGATTTAATCAACCAATATTGCATGCCTCAAAATTAAGTTCGTTTTTTTGGATGGGCAAACCTCTTTTTTATCCATATAAAATCAAAAATTACACTATATAAATACTCGTACACCTACTATTTAAAGGCAATAGAGCTATTTTACCATAAACACAAGTGGCTTTTTCCCGAGCTCAAATTTGAGACAGGACCAAAAAGTATGTCTTATTTTGACTGTATTTCTGGTCCCATTCAAATGCTTTACGCGCTTACTTTACTTGCGCTTTACCCTGGGGAGAAATGGCTCCCTCGCTTCCTTTATTTTGACAATTCTGAAGTTTTACATTCAAGGCATCTCGCTCTGCAGTCAATCCATTCAACTTCAACTTTAAAGAACTTACTTCTGCTTTTAAGCGAACGTTCTCTGCTGACAATCCTTTTTTCTCCTTACTGAGCTTATCATAGGACGCTTGAAGGGTATTTAACGATTCATCTTTTCTTTTTAACTCACTGTTCAATGTGGCTATGGTTCGATTAAGAGTAACAATTTTAGCCTCCAATTCCTTCACTTTTTCTGAATTGGAACCTCCACCACTTCGGTCTTTTTTACATTTATCGAATTGAGATTTCCAATTGTTTCTATCTTTCAGTAAGTAATCGTACTCCGCTTGCAATGAACTCTTGGAGTTTTTGCAGTTTTGAAATTCTAGCTTCATTTGTTTAAGCTCTTCTTCGCACTTGCTGCAATCTTTTGAGCCCTTGGCTTTACAAGCTGCTAATTCCGCCTCAAGGCTTTTAACTTTCGCATTTTTTGAATTCAAATCTGCCTTCAATTTCACAATTTCTGCGTCTTTACTCTTTAAAAGAACCTCTTTTTGTTCAATGGTTCTTTTGAGTTCAATGATTTCTGACTGATTTACTGAACCTGCTTTTTTCTTGCATTCCTCTAGCTCTAATTGCTTGCGCTTGCCCTCTGCAATTTCTTTGTTCAATACAACCTTCGTCGTGCTTAGTTCTTTTTCTAGACTGATGATTTTTGCTTTTTCACTGCTGCAATCACCGCCCTTTGGCTTGGCAATCTCATCTGCCAATTTGCGTCTAAGAAGGCTTATTTCTTTCTCTAACAGAACAACTCTTGCTTTTTCACTGCTGCAATCGCTGCCCTTTGGCTTGGCAATCTCATCTGCCAGTTTGCGTTTAAGAAGGCTTATTTCTCTCTCTAAAACTACTATTCTTGCTTTAACCGTTGCCAATTGTGCAGCCTCTTTTTTTAGCTTTTCTATTTCCGCGTTAGCCTTTGAATAACTTGCACAGCAATCTCCATTCTCACCCCATCGTCTTACAAATTCATCATTGGTTTTCTTTAAGGTGATATATTCTGCTTTTGATTTTCGCAACTCTTCGTCTGAGTTTGCTTGCGCTCTCTTAAGTTTTATAATCTCAACTTCAGCACTCTTCAATTTATCTTTTTCAATTTTAAGCAGCGATTCTAAGTTTTTCGTTTGAGTTTCGCAAGGGTTCTTGCTTTCCACACTGCACCTTACGAGAGCTTCTTTTAATCGCTTAATCTCTCCCGATGATTTCAAGCTTAGATCTTCACATTCATTGGCAGCTTTTTTATATCTCAGCGACTCCGATTTTAAAATTACAATTCGTGACTCCCTCTTCCTTAAATCAAACTCATATTGATTGATTTTATCTATTAGAACGTTATTTGTTGATTTCAGATTATCTCTGTCTTGCTTCACAAAAAGCAGTTCTGTTTGGCATTCCTCGTCCTTAACACCTGAGCCGCTTGTGCCTGCTTTGCTTTCTCTTTTTGTTACCTCAAGCTCCCGATCTCTCAGGCCTTTCTCTCGTCTTAAGACATCCTCTTCTCTTTTTCTCAGCTCCTGTACTTTTCGTAGATCACCCTCATTTGTTTTGGGGCTTTTGTATACCGTATCCCGAAGTACTTTGTAAATGGTATCTCTTTCTATACGTACAGTTGCATCTTTGGTTCTTGGCGTATCCAACCAGAAGGTCTCATCCTCGGTTACCTCTACAGGCTCCTTTTTCATTCTTTTCAATACTTTTTTATCAACGGCACAATTGTTAATTTTAAATCGCGCCCCAAAGTACACACTTCCACTGCTGTGCGCGGTATTGGATAATACCTCTGCTAAACCAGCCAAATTATCCGTACCAAAGACAAAAGGACCAAAACGCCCATAAGCACCTATATTAAAGCGAGTGTAGTCTTGGTTTAGGACCAGCGGAAAGCCAAACTCATACTTCTCTGTTTCGCGTCGTGGAGTAACAGCTAAATAGGAATTACGTTTCAGACCCTTGGTATTTTTAGAGAGTAAATTTTGCGTCCAATTAGCGGCAAAATAAAGCCCTTTGCTCAGTTTTACATCCAACTCTGCATTAAGCGCGGCAGGGGTATATACAGTATAGCCAGATTTATTAGTGGCTCCCAGTTGCTGCATAAAGTCTTGATCTACTCTGGCAAATCGATCATAAGGACTTTGCGCATATGCTCTTTGATCCAATAAGCTGCTATTGTAGTTCCAGGTAGATGTATTGCTGCTATTCATTAGACTGCTTCGGTTGCCATCCATGGAGATTAAGCCAATATCTGTTAAACTGGCCCCAAATTTCCAACTATACTCATTGGCCTTCTCATCCGAACAGTTCATTCTACTTTTGGTGTGAATGGTCTTTCTATTTGATTGAGGTCTGTTTTCATATACAAAACCCACATCAATTCCCGCACCAGCCCCGCTGTTTTCAGAGAAATTCATACCAAAAGGCTCCTGCATTATTTGAGATGCGGTAATATCACTCGTATGAGTAAAAGCAAAATCAGTATTCCTCACCTCTAATTCGTTGTTTGAATTTACCCTATAGTCCAATGATTTTGCATGCAAACCTGCTTGCCCTTGAGCTAGGATACCTTTAAAGGTAACACCCACTTTTACAAACGAGTTTCGCTCATCTCTGGCAGCATAAGCCCAAGAGAAGAACCATTCTTGATAACTGAGAGCATCTATCCCAAATGCATCGTTGGAGTACCACTTATCTTTTTCCAAAGCGTTCGTTCCAGAAAATGCACCTCCAGCAGTATCTGTTCCATACCTCATCAATCGTGCGGTATTGGCATTAATGCCATTAAAGCTTGCCCCAGACACACTTTTAATACCAAAGCCATAGGCATTAAATCGGTTGGCTCGAAAGAATAGAGACGGCCCAAAATTTTCATTGAGCAAATATCCATTGGCATTTTCTACATCCTTGAGCTGGAGAAAATCATCCCTAAAATCTAAATTTCCACTCGCATTGGTATGATTTATACCAAAATCCCGATTATTTAAACGAAAGGGATTTACCGGGAAATTATAGCTAAATGCATTGGTGGTATACCCCATGCTTGCAGCATAAAAATTAACATACGTTCGAGCTTTACTCGAATATGTGTTTGCTGGATTTAAGAATGCCGAATACGGCGTACTAAAATTTCCTGATTGCAATCCGAGGCTTTGTTGGCCTTTTAATTGAAGCGATGTTACCAAAGCAAATGCGGCAACGAATGTAATTTTTCTTTTCATAATTGTGTATACTAAATAATACAATAAAAACGTACACTTTATTGATCACGAGGAGAATTCTTTGGGTTTAAACCTTTAAAAAGCCAAGTAATACAGTAGTTAAGCGTTCATTCTTATTTTTCTTTAGTATAGGTTATTCAAATGCTATGCCTCAAAAATACGAGAACTCTTTTGGTCCTATCCGTTTTGTTTAAATATTGTGGAATTGTTTACCTATTCGCCCCATTATTCTGGAAAGTTTGAGGAGTTAAAATTAGACTCCTCCCTCAAAGAAACACAAGGGAAGAATCGCTTTTTAAAGGCTTAAGGAAAAAACATCCTTCATCCGCATGGACTCTTTTTAAGATACATCTATGGAGCATGGCAACAGGAAGTACATAAACTTGAACCAAAACCTCTTGGAAACCTCTCAAAAAAAGCGTAAATTTGCAGCCTTTCATGCGCCAAACAATCTTCATATTCGCAATAGCCCTATCTGCCTTTGGTTGCAGCAATTACGGCAAATTGTTAAAGAGCACGGATTACCAGTTGAAGTACACGAAGGCCAATGAGTTTTATGAGAATGGAAAATATGGCAAAAGCATTGGCTTACTAGACCAATTAAGAGAGCATTATAGGTATAAAGATACTATCGCATATCTATTGCAATTATCAGGAAAATGCTACTTTGAGGAGAGTGAATATGACTACGCTACCCTATTTTTTGATGATTACGTAGAAAATTTTCCCAATGGATATTACGCTGAGGAGTGTGCATTTAAATCCTTAGAATGCAAATACAGGCTCCGCAATTCCTTTGAATTAGACCAACAGGAGACCTATACCACCATTGATAAAATTAAAATCTTTACCAATAACAATCCAAACAGTGCCTATTTGGCTCAATGCAACGATATGTTGGACGAGCTCAGAGACAACTTAAAGAGCAAAGAAGTAGGACGAACCTTTCAGTATTTCAATATAGGCGATTATAGAGCAGCCGTGGTAAGCGCTCAAAACACATTACAGGCCTACCCCGATATTGAAAAAGTTGAAGAGATGGAGTTTATGATGGTGCAAGCCCAATACAATTACGCCATTAACAGTATCGATACTAAAAAAGAAGAACGGTTTAAAACCATGTTGGATTTAGCCAAAAATTATATACGAAATCACCAACAAAACGTTCCTCCCAATTACACCAAAGTAAATGATTTGGTAAAAAATGCCAACAGTAATATTTTAAAATTAAACGTAAAAAAATAAGTCATGAGTAATAAAACTGCCAATACAAGTGCCGAAACCATTGATGTTCGTGAATTAGAAGACGACACACAAAATGTATACCTTGCGGTAAACGTTATTTCTAAAAGAGCCAACCAGCTCTCTACTAAATTAAAAGAAGAGATCAAAAACAGACTAGAGCCCTACGAAAGTGATGGAGATAGCCTTGAAGAAATTCACGAAAATCGTGAGCAAATGGAAATTTCTTTGATGTTTGAAAGACAGCCTAAGCCAACCTTGCAAGCCACCAAAGAATTATTAGACGACGAAATTTACTGGAGATTGCCACAAGCAGGCGATTTATTACCTGGAGAATAAGAACATACTCATAGGGATAAGTGGCGGAATAGCCGCTTACAAGATACCTTTACTGGTTCGCTTGCTCAAGAAGAGTGGAGCCCATGTAAAAGTCATTTGCACCCCGAGTGCAAAGGATTTTGTAACCCATGGCACCTTATCTACCTTGAGCGAAAATCCGGTTCATTCTAAATTTATGAATGAAGAAACTGGAGAATGGAACAACCATGTCGAGTTGGGTTTATGGGCAGATGTTATGCTCATTGCTCCCTGCACCGCAAATACGCTGGCAAAAATGGCATTGGGCATGTCCGATAACCTGCTGCTGGCTACTTTTATGAGTGCCAAATGTCCGGTTATTTTTTCGCCGGCCATGGATTTAGACATGTTTGAGCACAAAGGAGTTCAAGAACATATTAAAACCTTGGAAAACTATGGTCACACCTACCTAGAACCAGCCACTGGCTCCTTAGCCAGCGGTTTAGAGGGAAAGGGAAGAATGCCTGAACCCCAGGAACTTTTTGAACAAGTATCAAAAACCTTAGATGCAGGGAAAAAATGGGCTGGAAAAAAAATAGTCATCTCTGCGGGTCCTACGCATGAGGCATTAGATCCCGTTCGATTTATAGGGAATTACAGCAGCGGTAAAATGGGCTATTCGATAGCCACTGCTTTTGCAGAACAAGGAGCGCATGTTCACCTTATTTCTGGACCTTCTGCCCTAAGCGCCCCCAAGGGAGTGCAAATCTATCCAGTAAAAAGTGCGGTAGAAATGCACAAAATGGTATTGGAGCAATTTACCGATGCAGATGTTGCAGTAATGACTGCTGCGGTAGCAGACTACAGGCCAAAAACAAGCCATACGCAAAAAATAAAAAAAGAAAAAACAGATAACTTACAGCTTGAGCTTGTTAAGAATCCTGATATTTTAAAAGCCATTGGCCACTCCAAAAAAGAAACGCAATTTGTGGTTGGCTTTGCCTTAGAAACCGAGAACGAATTGGATAATGCCAAAGGAAAACTCGAACGAAAAAATGCAAATATGATTGTTTTAAACTCGGTACATGCAGCCAATGGCGTCTTTGGATCCGATGAAAACAAAGTAAGTATTGTCACAAAAAAGGAAGTTTTTGACATTCCTCAAATGAAAAAAAGTACGCTTGCGTTTACTTTGTGTGATATTATATTCGAAAAGTATGAAAACCATTCTTAAACTTCTTTTAGCGTGCACCCTCCTTAGTGGCTCTATTCAGATAAAAGCACAAGATATAAATGCAAGTATCCAAGTGGTTGCACCTTCCCTACAAGCCACGGATAAGCAAATATTAACCAATCTTCAAACCTCCATACAGCAGTTCATAAACAATAGAAAATGGACCGAGGAGTCGGTAAAACCCAATGAACGTGTGGAAATATCTCTCTTTTTTGAGATCAAAAGTATACGAAACGTAACAGACTTTAGCGGAAACCTTCAAATGCAAGTTTCTAGGCCCATCTTATTCTCCAACTATAAATCACCCACCTTTAGCTTTGCCGATGATGATGTTAATTTTAGATACAGTGATTTAGAAAGTCTTTTGTATCAAGAAAATCAAAACGTGAGTGACTTAACCACCCTGCTGGCTTTTTACATTCATATTGCGCTGGGTTTTGATGAAGATAGCTACAGTAAAATGGGAGGCGACAAGAACTTTAAAAAAGCGCAAAGCATTGTGAACATGATGTCTGGAAAAGCCGGTTGGTCGCAAAGCGATGGCCGTGGCGGAAGAAATAAATACTACTTGGCAGATAATTTAAACAATGCACGTTTTAAAGCCATACGAGAAGCAACATACAATTACCACCGCATGGGCTTAGACCAAATGTTTGAAAATGCCACGAAAGCCAGAAATATGATTACAGAGGCCATCAAAGGTCTCTTAGAACTAAATAAATTAGTTCCAAACAACATGCTGCAAAAAACCTTTTTTAGCGCAAAATGGGGCGAATTGGTTGAAATTTATAAAGGAGCTTCCAAGACGGAACAAAAAGAAATTATTGCGCTCTTGTCTAAATTGGATCCCAGCAATGGCAATAGATACGAAAAAATAAAATCGTAACATGACTCATTTATTTCTCGAAAAAGCTAAAGAATTTAGTTCCCTTGGTTTTGAGAAACATACCAAATTGCTTTTGGTAAGCGATGCAAATGTTAAAAAGCACTGCTACCCTCTCATACAGGCGTATCTTCCAAAGCACCAATTGATGGTTATTGCTGCAGGGGACGAAAATAAAAATTTAGAAAATGCTCAAACCATTTGGAACCGGGCTTTAGAACTAAACCTGGGACGAAACGATTTAATTATTGCGATGGGTGGCGGAGTCATTAGCGATCTTTGCGGGTTTGCAGCCAGCACCTACAAACGCGGAATAACATGCGCGTATATTCCAACCAGCCTCATGGCCATGATAGATGCAGCCCATGGAGGAAAAACAGGAATAAACCTCGGAGGAGTAAAAAACAGTGTGGGTACTTTTACAAATCCAAAAAACATTTGTATTCATGTGCCTTTCCTAAACACCCTAAGTAAAGCAGACTTGTATAGTGGCTTTGCCGAGGCAGTAAAACATGGAATTATAGAGGGAAAAAGCCTTTGGAATACCATTGAAAGCATGGATTCCATTAATGCCGCATCCTTTAGCCCTGACTTTATCGAAACCCTCATTCAAGTAAAATTAGCCATTGTAAGCGCCGATTTTAAAGAATCCAATGAACGCAAAAAACTAAACTTAGGCCATAGCCTAGGCCATGCCATTGAGTCCTTGTATTTAGAAAAAGAAACGCCCATTAGCCATGGACAGGCCGTTATTACTGGCATTGTATTGGAATCTTTTATTGCCCATGCCCATTTTACCTTAAGCGACGAGGATTTAAATACCATCCTACGAGTTATTTCCACTCACTTTAGTTGGATTGATATTCCCTTTACTACAGATGCCATTGTACAGAAACTATCCAACGATAAGAAGAATACGGATCAAATGCTTTTTACCCTCCCCATGGGAATAGGCAATGTTCAACAAAACTGCGAGGTAAGCGCCGAGCAAGTGGCTCAAGCCATAGAACTTTATGACAAATTCCGTTCATAAGCTGAGTATTCCTATCAATAAAAGCCAAATGATTCGTCATTTAGCCCTGCATTTTATTTTAAAATCAGAAATACCCTTCCAAGAGGAATGGCCCGATGATATTAAAGTCATGCATGAAGCTTTATTTGGAGGCAAGACCATCGATTTTAAGGATGCTGGAACTCCCTTGAGGCTGTGCACTGCACTATTAAGTCAAGCACCTGGAACTATTTTAACCGGCAATAAAGAACTCATAAAAAGACCCTTAAAACCCCTGCTGCAAAGCTTAGAACATTTAGGGGCTCGTTTTTCCTATCATCACAAAGATTATTCGCTGCCTTTTACCGTTACAAAGCCCTGCAATGCCTTTACATCTTGTACTATAGACGATTCTCAAAGCAGTCAATTTACCAGCGCTCTATTGCTATTGGCATGCACCCAAAAACAAAAAGTACGCGTTTACAGCGAAGCAGAAAGCCATGGAAAATATATACAACAAACCTTAAGTGTTATAGCTGCTGCGGGCATACAAACGGCCTACAAGTCCAGTACTTATGAGCTTTGGGATCAAGAAAATATGGGGGTTCCAAAGGAGCCTATTGAAAAAGACTACAGCTCCCTCGTCTTTTTACTAAACCTGGCATTGGCTAGACCCCATCAAACCTTTTGTATAAATGGCTTAAACCCCCAATCCATTCAGGCAGATAAAGCGGCCATAGCCCTTTACAAGAAGCTAGGAATGGACTTTACCTGGGAAGAAGAAGCGTTATTTTTTTGCTATATACCCCAAGAGCAAAAAAAGATGAAGCTAGATATAAAATCATGCATCGATTTGGCTCCTGCCCTTATTGCAGCCTGCACTTTTCTTGGAACAAGTTTGGTGCTTACCGGCTATGAAAATTTAAAATATAAAGAGAGCAACCGCATACAGGCCATGAATGAAAACTTAATTCAATTAGGCTACCGACTTCAGGAAGATAAGAACAACTTGATTTTGACGGGTTCCATAAAGAAAGTTTCCGACTTACAAATACGCAGTTTCGAGGATCATCGCATAGTGATGGCCATGAGCTTATTTGCCATAGACCAGGCCTTTAATTGCGACAATACGAACTGCGTCTCCAAATCTTTTCCCAGCTATTGGGCCGAGTTTGAGAAAGTAAAAAATATAATTTAGCAATAGGCATTTAAGATTTTCCTGTTTTTTCTGAACAAAAACAAAGTACAGCTTAAAAAAAGCCAGCAATGCACAGCGATTGCTTTTTTCACTTTACTTTTGCTCTATGGCGCGCAACTCCATAGGTAAACAATTTAGCATCACCTCCTTTGGCGAGAGCCATGGCCCAATGGTAGGATCTGTTGCAGATGGGTTCCCAAGCAATACAATCATTGATTTGGATCACATTCGTTATCAAATGAACCGCCGCAGGCCCGGACAGAGCAGTTTAAGTACCGATAGGGACGAAACCGATGACTTTAGCCTGGTTTCTGGAGTATTTGAAGGAAAGTCTACCGGTGCGCCCATCACATTTCTTATTCCAAATACCGATGCTCGAAGTAAAGATTACTCCCAAATAAAAGATATTTTTAGACCGGGACATGCAGACTATACCTACCAAGCCAAGTATAAAAATAGAGATTATAGAGGCGGTGGCCGAAGCAGCGCTAGAGTAACCGCCGGCTGGGTAGCCGCTGGCGCCATGGCCGAGAGCTACTTAAAAGAACATATAGGCATAGAAATTACAGCCTACACCCAAAGCGTGGGAGCCATAAGTTGCCCTCTCCTTAAGGCAGCACCAACTAAAGACCAGGTAGATGCACATGCGGTGCGCTGCCCCCATGCCGAAACTGCGAAAGAAATGCAGCAGTATATAGAACAGTTAAAAGACTATGGCGACAGCATTGGTGGCACCATAAACTGCATCATAAAAAACGTTCCCGCCGGTTTAGGCGAGCCTGTTTTTGGAAAATTTAATGCCCTCTTAGCTCAGTATATGATGAGCATAAATGCCGTAAAAAGCATAGCTATAGGCGATGCAAAAAACCTCCGTAAAACGGGTTCGGAATTAAGCGATGAACCCGATCATGCAGGATATTGGAATACCAAAGAAAATAAAAACAATGGCCTATTGGGAGGCATAAGCACGGGCGAAACCATTGCCTTTACACTTGGTTTTAAAGCGCCCAGTTCCATAGCAAAAGCCCAAACGGCCTTTGATTCTGATTTTAATCCCATTTCGCTAGAAATTAATGGGAGACATGATCCCTGTGTTCTGCCGCGTGCCATTCCCATTGTAGAAACCATGTGCGCTTCGCTTATTTTAGATCTTTACCTAGAAAGTAAGACCAACTAATGGAATGGCTCGTACTCATTGTTGCTTTTTTAGGGGCATTACTAACCTTCTTCTCCGGCTTTGGCCTGGGCACGGTTTTGCTTCCCGTCATGCTCATTTTTCTGCCTCCAGGAACCGCTGTTTTATGCACGGCCATTATTCATTTTATTAATAACGGGTTTAAGTTTACCCTCATTCGCAAGTACATAAATGTGCCCATTACATTGCGATTTGGAGCCATTGCACTAGTAGGTGCATTTATTGGAGCACAGTGCATTAGCTATGCAAACCAGCTTGGAACCGCATATACCGCCACTTGGTTTAACCACGCACCTGAGGTTACGTGGATGAACCTCCTAATTGGTGGATTACTCATGGTTTTTGCATTGTTTGAAAATCTAAAACCCAATAATCTAAATACTACGCCAAGCTTTGGGCAATATATGGGAGGTGGGCTAAGTGGATTTTTTGGCGGCCTTAGCGGCCATCAAGGAGCATTGCGCTCTTTGTTTTTAAGCCCCTTAATTAAAGATAAAAACGCATTTGTAGCCACCGGAGCCGCCATTGCCCTTGTAGTAGATGTTATGCGAATATCTGTATATATAGGCAAGGGAAGCTTTTGGGCCTCGGCAAATACCCCCATTATCCTTTACGGAATTACAGGAGCCCTTTTGGGCACCTTTTTAGGCCGAAAATTGCTCAAAAAAATCAATTATAAAATGCTCCATATCACTGTTATGGTTTCTTTAATTGCAATGGGACTTGCCATGGCAACAGGTTTAATTTAAGAACTCCCTAATACAAAATAACTGCTTGGCTATGCCATCTAAGGCCATATGCCATGCTTTTTATGGAGTATGCCTTAGAAAATAGGCCCCCTAAAAGAGACCGTTCTAAATTCGCTTGCATAAAAAGCCTCCTACACCTATTCTTGCTACGCAAGACGTTTATCGAGACAGTGGCGAACAAGTCTTACCAACTTAGATAATGCAAACCAACCCATAGGCATGCGATTTGATCTTACCGGTCTTACCCTTACAGGATCGGACGTTGGCGACTTCAAACTAATTATAGATACCGATGGAGACGGAAATTTCCGTACCGGAAGTATTACCGAAGTAGCTGCGAGTGCTTATGCTGCAAACATGTTGGATTTTAACGGAATGAGCAGTTTAGTAGATGGAGCAGTTTTTACCATCGTTTCCTTAAAAGAAGAGCAGTATATCCTATTAACCGCTAGCGGAACAGAGGAAGTGCATAGCCACAATTGCACAAGCAATGACAGCACCTCCTTTTTTAACAGTACCGCGCCCATAAATGAGACCATATTAAAAACCTATAACAATGGAAATACGTTTAATCCCACAAATATTAGAGTAAATAATGTAGGGAATTTAACTGGAAGTCAAGGTACATTTACCACAGCTGGAACCTATTATCAGACAACCGATGGGCTAAGTTCAATTCGGGTAAGCAAACGTATACATAGTATAGAAGCTCCGGGTTCTTATACCGTTAATGGAGGAATTGTTGTTCGAGTGTATTATGATCCATCAGAACACACCAGCATGTCATCCGATGCGTGGCCAGCAGGACTAAGCACTGGATTTACAGGATGGTATAAGTGCCAGAAGCATACAGCTCAAGGCGTGGTAAACAATATGAACCCCGTTTGGTTAGCCGAATCATATGAAATTACTCCTATTAATTCAGGGGTAGATCAAGGCGTTGATTATGTAGAATTTTTATTAGGCAGCTTTAGTAGCATTGGGTATATGACTTCCACTCAATTGGAGCCCCTGCCCGTAGAAGTATTGTCTTTTGAAGCAGAGAAAATAGAAAATACGCGAAACGCGCTTTTATCTTGGAAAACGACTTCACTTGAAACTGAAACTCAAAACCAAAGCGTAGAATACAGTGTAAATGGAAACGATTGGACCAGCATTGGTTCTGTTGCTCCGCTAAACAAAATAGACGGTTCTGTAGAAGCGTACTCCTTTGTTCACCATAATATTGAAAGTCCTGTGAATTTTTACAGAATAAAAATTACAGATGTACGAGGTGAATCCAATTACACTCCGGTGCGAATGATCAAGTATGACCAGTATCAGTCAGCTCGTCTAAGTATTTATCCAAATCCAGCCAATAATAAAATCACATTGACTGGAATAAATACTGCAGAACTGCTAAATGCACAAATAAACATCATTAACAGTACTGGACAGGTAGTGCTTAGTCAGTCGGGCGAAACATTGTCTGTAGATGTAAGCAAACTAACCCGAGGTCTATATATGGTTTATTTATTCGATGAGAATGGAACGCGTCAAAAGGATCTATTTATAAAAGAATAATTAAAAAATAAGGAGCTATCAATGATAAGTAGCCTTATTTTTAAAAAGAGAACCGACCTACTCAAGTGGGTCGGTTCTTTTTATTAAGACCTAATTACACTTTTAATTTTACGTGTTGTGCGCATGGGATTCTGTGCCCTGGCAAAAGACGAAATTCCCTCCACTTCGATCTATGAAGCAAAAAATGCAATGAAAGCCGTGCAAAAAAAAGGAAAATTCCCTTGGCCTAAGACAAAAAACGCTGAACATTCAAAACGTGATTGAACTGAGTAAGCCAGAGGAAATGTTCGAAGAAGTGTAAAAAAGAGTACGAGGGCTAGCTTATTAATTGCTTTGCTGCCTCCACAACCTTAGAAAGTCCAGATACTTCTTTTCCCCCTGCGGTTGCAAAAAAATCTTGACCGCCACCGCCTCCTTTAATGTATTGCCCCCACTCGCGAACCAAAGCTCCTGCTTTCCAATCCTTGCTTTTTAATACCTTCTCGTCAAATAAAATAGCAATGCCTGGTTTGGCATCTACTTCATAGGCAAGAACACAGGCCAAATGATCGATTTCTTTTTTTAATTGAAAACAGATATTTTTAGCCGCTTCTGCGCTAGGAATATTTATTTGAGCTATTACGCGGTTAAATCCATTCATTTGCTCTGCCTTAGTCAAAAGTTCCTGCTTAATTCCTGAAACGATTTGAGTTTCCATTTGAGCCATGGATTGTCTCAATTTTTGGGACTCATTCAATAATTTTTCTATGGCTTGGGCCTTATCTTTGGGATTATTTAAGAGCCCTGCAATCGCTTCATTTTCTTCATAGGCTTTGTTCAATAAAGCAATAGCAACCTCGCTACACACGGCCTCTACCCTGCGCACTCCTGATGCAACAGAGCCTTCTGAAATAAACTTAAAAAGGCCTATATCTTTGGTATTGGGTACATGGGTTCCCCCACACAGCTCCATGCTGTAGTTTTTATCAAATGTAATAACCCGAACGGTATCGCCGTATTTCTCGCCAAACAATGCGATTGCTCCCATCTCTTGGGCATCTGCAATGGCTATATCTCTCTGTTCTTCAAGAGGAATACGCGCTTTTATTTTGGTATTTACAATCTGTTCAATCTCTTTTAACTGCTCATCTTCAACTTTAGCGAAATGATTAAAGTCAAAACGCAGTGCTTTTTCGTTCACTAAACTCCCCTTTTGAGCCACATGATCGCCCAGCACTTGCCTTAAGGCGCTGTGCATAAGGTGCGTGGCGGAATGGTTTCTAGAAATTAAGGCTCGCTTGGATGCATGTACTTCAGCCAAAACGGCTGCCTGAGGATTGCTTGGAAGCTTATTTACAAAGAGCACGTGCAATTTATTTTCTTTTTGGCAATCTAAAACCTGAATCGTTTCGCCTTCGGAAATAATGCGACCCGTATCTCCAACTTGTCCGCCACTCTCGGCATAAAAAGGAGTTTCAGCTAAAACCATCTGAAATACATCGGTATCCTTTACTTTAAGGGTTCTATGTCGGGTAATCTGGGTATTTACACTTAAACGATCATAACCTACAAAGCTTTCATCGCCCGGGTACACGGTATTCCAATCGCCGGTTTCTTTAGATGCATCTTGCTTGCTTCTGTTTTTTTGTGCGGCCATTTCGAGCTCAAAAGAGGCCATATCCAAGCTACGCCCTTGCTCTCGGCAAATTAAATCGGTTAAATCTACAGGAAACCCATAGGTGTCGAACAATTCAAAGGCTATTTTTCCATGAAGTTCTTTAGTGGAATCTTTATTAAAATGCTCTTGCAGCATGGCAATTCCCTTGCTTAAGGTTCTAAAGAAACTCTTTTCTTCTTGGGCGATCACATTAGCTACAAAATCGCTTTGCGATTGAAGCTCAGGAAAATCTTTGGCAAAGTAATCGGCTAAATCTTCCACCAATGTGTGCAGGAAAGGCTCGCTTAGGTTTAAATAACTAAATCCATACCGAACGGCTCTTCTCAATATGCGTCGAACCACGTATCCAGCCCCATTGCTGGCGGGTAGCTGTCCATCGGAGATGCACATGCATACGGCTCGAATATGATCGGCAATAACCCTCAGCGCTATATCTTGTTTGGGATCTTGCCCGTAGTTTACTTGTGCTGCCTTTGCTGTTTTTTCAATAATAAACTGAAATACGTCCGTATCGTAATTGCTATTTTTACCTTGTATAATGCGCACGAGTCTTTCAAAACCCATGCCTGTATCTACGTGTTGTTCCGGCAGTTTTTCTAAATTTCCATTGGCTTTGCGATTGAATTCCATGAATACATTATTCCAAATCTCAATCACATCTTCATGATCCATATTTACCAAACTGGCTCCAGAGATTTTGGTTCTATCCTCGTCGCTTCTGCCGTCATAATGTATCTCCGTGCAAGGGCCACAGGGTCCGGTCTCTCCCATTTCCCAAAAGTTATCCTTCTTGTTCCCCAAAAGAATGCGATCTTCAGAAATCCACTCTTTCCAAAAGCCTTGAGCTTCTGTATCTAAAGACAGGCCTTCTTCTTGGGCGCCTTCAAAAACAGTTACATATAAACGGTCTTTATCCAAACCATATACTTCTGTGAGCAATTCCCAGGCCCAAGTAATGGCTTCTTTCTTAAAATAATCTCCAAAACTCCAATTTCCAAGCATTTCGAACATGGTATGGTGATAATGATCATGACCCACTTCCTCTAGGTCATTATGCTTGCCGCTCACGCGCAAACACTTTTGCGTATCGGCCACTCGCTTATTGGAGGCCGCGGCATTGTTTAAAAAGTAATCCTTAAACTGATTCATGCCGGCATTGGTAAACATAAGCGTGGGATCTCCTTTAACCACAATGGGTGCGGAGGGCACTATTTTATGTCCTTTTTTCTCAAAGAAATCAAAAAAAGCCTGTTTAATCTGCGCCGATGTCCAAGTTTTACTCATACGAGAAGCAAAATTAGTTCATCCGTCCAAGAATGAAGAATGTGTAGGAAAATTTTAGAATGATTGACCGTTTTTAAGATAAAATGATTGGATTTAAAATAGGCTGTGATAAAGGAAAATCATTAATTACGAGTGTTGAGCCTAAATAGATATGTGTTTACCAAAAAAAAAACTTTAACTAATTGCAACAGTGTTGCAATTAAAACATATCTTCGTGGTACAAAAAAAAAAAAATGAAACAAATTAATGCATTACTCGCACTTAGCGTACTCTCTCTTGTTTTCTTTTCTTCTTGTAAGAAAGATGATCCTAAGGAACCTGTAATCCCAAATGAAGAAGAAGTTATTACTACTCTTAATTTAACACTTACTCCTGTCGGTGGTGGCACTCCTGTTGAGTTTAAATTTAAAGATTTAGATGGTGATGGTGGAAACCCACCTGTAATTTCTGTAGGAAAACTAGATACGAATACACAGTATACTGGTTCCATAGCATTATTCAATGAATTAGAGTCTCCTGCAGACACAATAACTTTAGAGGTGGAAGAAGAAGCAGATGAACACCAATTCTTTTTCGAAAGCACAGCAAATGGACTAACCGTTGCTTACGATGATGCAGATGATAATGGTAAACCACTTGGTATAGCTACCACTATAACTACGCAAGGAGCAAGCACTGGGACACTTACAATTACTTTAAGGCATGAGCCTATTAAGGATGCTGCTGGAGTTTCTATGGGTGATATTACCAACGCTGGCGGCGAGACAGATATTGAAGTAACGTTTGATGTGGGCATTGAGTAAACGCGCCCTACTCTACTTATTTACTTGTATAATACCTGGGCTTATTTTTGCTCAGCAGTGTCCTTGGAATGTTACTGGCTCTGTGAAAGACATGAGTACTGGCATTCCTATTACAAATGCGCACGTTTATGTAAAGGAAGCCTCTTTAAAAGATGTTACGGATAGCCTTGGGCTTTTTACCATAGGCGCTGTTTGTGAGGGAAACTATCACCTGGCAATCAGCCATGTCGGCTGCGAAAGTCAAGAACTTTTTTTATCTATTTCGGGGGATACCTCGATACTTATATTCTTAGACCATCATGGCCAGCTCTTAAATGAGGTGGCCATTTTGGATCAATGGGAAAACCCCTCAACAGAGGAGTCCCACTCTCTCCACTCGGACCACATGGCTAAATACTCGAATAAGAATTTAGCGACCATGCTAGAGGATATTTCGGGAGTTCGCACGCTCAAAAATGGAAGCGGCATTGCAAAACCCGTGGTTCATGGACTCTATGGAAATAGACTAACCATCTTAAATAACGGAATAGCGCAAGGTGGACAGCAATGGGGTGCCGATCACAGCCCGGAAATTGATCCTTTACTTGCCAATAAAATTACAGTGATAAAGGGCGTTAGCGCTTTGGAATATATGGGAAATTCCTTGGGCAGCGTGGTGCTGGTTGAACCAAAAAGAATAGGAAAAGAACCGCATTTACACGGAGAAGGACGCTACTTTTTTGAATCGAACGGTCTGGGAAATGGGCTGCATCTTGCCTTGCAACAATCTCATAAATCATTTGCCTGGCAGGCGGTTGGAACGCTTAAAAAAAGTGGAGATAAACGCACGGCTGATTATTTTCTCAAAAATACGGGAAACGAGGAGGCGCACTTGGCTTTGCAGGTAGAGAAATCTTGGAGCAAGAAATGGCTGAGTCGCCTGTATTTTAGCTCTTTTAATGCCAATTTTGGCGTTTTAAGGGGCTCTCATATTGGTAATCTCACCGATTTGAAATCGGCTCTGGAAAGGGATGTCCCCTTTTACACGAAAGATAAATTTTCCTATGCCATAGGCGCACCTTACCAAAAGGTGAACCATCATTTACTTAAACTGCAGACAAATTATAGCCAAGGCGACAAGGAGTCTTTGGATATTAGCTATGCACAGCAAATTAATTTAAGAAAGGAGTTTGATGTGCGCAGAAGCGGCAGATCTGATATGCCTGCGATGAGTTTAAGACAAGTATCCAGCTTTCTTGAGGCGAAATACCGTCGTGCATTGGCTCACCATTGGTCTTTTAAAAGTGGCGTTCAGCTAAATCGAGTGGACAATAGCAATCTGCCTGAAACAGGAATTCTACCTCTGATTCCAAATTACCTTACCTATGAGTATGGCGCTTTTGGAATGGCTACTAAATCCATGAAGAGAACGACAATTCAAATAGGTGGGCGTTATGATTTTGAACAACGCAAGGTGGCAGCTATTTCGAATGGCGTTCCAAGGAGAGTTATTCGCCATGAAAAGGAGTACCAAGCCATGAGTGCTATGGGTGGAATGAGGCATGAATTTAATAAGGCTTGGAACATGAGCTATAATTTGGGTTTTGCAACTAGAAATCCCGAAGTAAATGAATTGTATAGCAATGGATTGCATCAGGGGGTGAGCGGAATTGAGGAGGGTGATCCTGAACTAAATAAGGAAGTTTCTTTGAAGCATACCTGGTCTTTGAAGGGCGATATAAAGGGTAAATTGTTTTTTGAGGGCTTGTTTTATTACCAGAATATTGACGATTATATTTTTATTAATCCACAAGATGAAGTGCGCTTAACCATCCGTGGGGCCTTTCCTGTGTTTAAATATGAACAAACGGATGCACGACTCATGGGATTTGATGTAACGGCGACGTATCAGGCCTCGGAACAAATGTATTTTAAAGGAAGTTACAGTTATTTGGATGGATATGACCGGAAACATCAAATGCCGCTGGTATATATGCCTTCGAACCACCTTAAGGGATCGTTCAATTATCAGATTCCGTCTTTGGGAAAATTTCATAATGTGGAGTTTCAAGTGAATAGCCGCTATGTTTTTGAACAAACAAATCTGCTTCCCTCTCAAGATTTTGTTGCTCCACCGGCAGGGTATCACTTGCTTGGACTCAAAATTTCGGGCGAGAGGCAATTGCGAAAACTTCGATTAGTCTCGTTTATACGGATGGAGAATTTGGGAAATGTGGCGTATAGGGATTATTTGAACCGGCAGCGTTATTTTGCGGACGATTTAGGGTTTAACTTGTTAGCAGGTTTTAACCTAAAATTTTAGCATCGCATATATGAAAGAAAACACGCCATTTGCAACACTTTTAAGAGATCGAAATCTAAAGGCTACATCTACACGAATAGAGGTGCTTTCGCTAATTTCTGCTTATAAGAAACCCATGCCTTTTTCTCTTATTCAAAAGAGTTTGCAGGGCTTTGATAGGGTTACGCTTTATCGCACAATTCATGCATTATCCGAAAACGGAATCATCCACAAGGCTTTAATGGATGAGAATGAAACGTATTATGCGGTTTGCAGCAGCAGTTGTTCTACGGATAATCATCATCACAAGCACATTCATTTTAAATGCTCTGCGTGCAATGAAGTTAGCTGTGTGCAAACAGATGCCTCTCTTCAGGTTTCTATTCCGGGCTATTTAACCACCCATTTTGAGGTGGAGGCTTCTGGGCTCTGTGTCTCTTGCAATATTTAGGGGTAAAGCACATCGGTATACTTCGCTGAATTCCTATACCTTTATTAAAGGATCAACCAAAATCTGCTGTACTTTCATAAAACTTTAAGCGCACTTATGTGTAGTTTTGCCGTACGTAAATGAAAGCTGAAATAATAACCATTGGTGATGAGTTACTCATCGGTCAAACCATTGATACCAATAGCGCTTGGCTGGGGGGTGAATTATCTACTTTGGGTATTGAATTATGCCGTAAAACAGCCATTAAGGATGGAAAACAAGAAATTATAGATGCGCTAACTGAATCCCATACTCGGGTGGATATAGTGATTATTACGGGTGGCTTGGGTCCTACCAAGGATGATATTACCAAAAAGACCTTGGCGGAGTATTTTAATTGCGGCATGAGGAGGGATGAGAAGGTTCTTACTCATTTAGCGCAATTATTCGCCGATCGTGGCAGAGAAATGCTGGATAGCAATACGGAGCAGGCGGATGTACCGGAACTTTGCCACACTTTATTTAACAATTATGGAACGGCTCCTGGCATGTGGTTTTACGCGGAGGGCAAGGTAACCATAAGCATGCCTGGCGTGCCTAATGAAATGAAGGGAATATTTACAGAAATGTGCATTCCAAAATTGAAGGAGACCTTTCCTTTGCCACTCATTATTCATAAGACCATGGTGGTTTTGGGGATTCCTGAAAGTTTGCTGAGCAGAAAACTGGCTTTGATTGAGGATGCCTTGCCGGCGCATATAAAACTGGCTTATTTGCCTTCGTATAATGTCATTCGCTTGCGATTAACGGGTCATGGGGAGGCTAAAGCGGATTTGGAATCTGAAATGCACCCTTATTATATTTCTATTGCGGAGGCCTGTGGCGATCATTTACTGGCGCTAAAGGATACCAATCCCATGAATTATTTAATGGAATGGTTTATTAAATCAGGAATAAGCATTGCTGCTGCGGAAAGTTGCACGGGCGGCATGATTAGTCAAAGCATAGTTCGAAATGCTGGAGCATCGGCGGTGTATAATGGAAGCATTAACACCTATTCGAATGCGAGTAAAATACAGCAGCTGGGTATAAGTGCAGAACTTTTGGAGACCCATGGGGCGGTGAGCGAGCAATGCGCGCAGGAGATGGCGGCGGCTGTTCGAGGCAAGTTTGGTACGGATATAGGCATTAGCTCTACCGGCATAGCGGGGCCTTCTGGAGCTACGGATACCAAAAAAGTGGGCACTATTTATTTGGCTATATCCAATGGCACAGATACCATGGTTAAGAAGTTTCACCTTTTTGGCAATAGGGTTCAGTTTATGGAACGAAGTGTGAATGCAATGGCTTTTCTGATTCATCTATTTTTAAGCAAACATTATCCATTTGGCCCCCAAAAGCAAGTGAATTAGGGTATATTCGCAGGAATGAGTTGGTCTAATAAACTATTTAACCGCTTTAATATTTTGGGCGAAAAGGATGATTTTAACCTCGTCCATGATAACATTCAGCAAGACATTTACTTTAGAGGAACCAACCTATGGGTACTCATATTTGCCATTTTAATTGCCAGTGTAGGGCTTAATGTAAACTCGACGGCTGTTATTATTGGCGCCATGCTTATCTCCCCTCTTATGGGCCCTATTGTGGGCATGGGGTATGCTTTGGCTACCTATGACTTTAAGCTCCTTAAATCGGCATTGCGCAATTATGTATTTGCCATGCTGGCGGGTTTGGCGGCTTCAGCGCTTTATTTTTCTCTTACACCTATTAGTCAGGCGCAAAGCGAATTGCTCTCGCGCACCAGTCCTAATATTTATGATGTAATGATTGCTTTGTTTGGTGGCTTTGCCGGAATAATTGTAATTGCCAGTAAACGAAAAGGAAATGTGGTGCCTGGTGTAGCTATAGCTACCGCTCTAATGCCGCCTTTATGCACGGCGGGCTATGGTTTGGCTTTGGGCCATTGGGATTTCTTTTTTGGCGCTTTGTATTTGTATGCCATAAACTCGGTATTTATTGGGGTGGCTACTTTGGTTACCACACGGTTTTATCGGTTTCCTGTGGCGAGTTATCTCACGGAAAAATCGAAGCGTAAGGCGAATTACTTTGTTTCCATTATTGTGATTTGCACGGCCCTGCCTAGTTTGTTTTTTGGCTATCGCTTGGTGGTAAATGAGAAATTTAAATCGAAGGCCAATGAGTACATTGCCAATGAAACCATTATTCCCAACGAGTTTCTCTTGCAAAAAGAGGTGAATGCGGTTGAAAAGACTATAAAACTTACTTTTGGTGGCAAGGGAATATCGCAAAAAACGAAGGATATGCTTATTGAGGCTCGAAAAAAATATGATTTGGAGGAGGCGGAGATTACCATTGGGCAAGGCTTTAGCATTATAGATACGGAAAAGGAAGGCACGGAATCGGATAAATTAAGGGGTGAATTAACCAATACCAATCAGCGTTTTCAGAGCTTACTTTTGGATTATGATAGCCTGGTGGTTAGCCAAAATTTAGGCACACAATTGTATAAGGAATTAAAGGTTTGGGAGCCTGCTGTAAACCGCTGTTATGCCAATTTTGCGCGGAGTATTGGCGAGGATAGTACGACTAAAGTTGCTCTTATTTTTATTGCGGAGGCGCAGCAAAACATGGAGTCGGAGGAACCTAACTTGGTGGATCCAAATAAAATTAAAGACTGGCTGGCAAGCAAGTACCCAAATACACAAATTTTTGTGGAGGTAACGTATAAGTAGACCATGGAGGTATTTTATATTTTTTCATTGCTGCTTACTTTATCGGCCCTATTTGGCTATGTAAATCACCGATTTATTAAACTGCCGGGCAGTATTGGGCTCATGCTCATTTCGCTTATCATGTCGGTGGGAATATCTATTGCGGGTCGTTTTATTCCCTCGGTGGAGCACTTTTTCTTGCAAATTTTAAAGCAATTCGATTTTAGCAGCATTCTGCTGGATTTTATGCTCAGTTTTTTGCTGTTTGCGGGCGCTTTCCATATTAAATATGACGATTTAAAGGAATCTAAAATACCTGTTATCCTTTTTTCTACGCTAAGCGTACTTATTAGTACGATTATTATTGGCTATGCCATGTATTTTTTATTGCATGCTTTTGGGATAGAGATGAAACTCATTTACTGCTTGCTTTTTGGAAGTTTAATTAGTCCTACGGATCCTATTGCGGTGCTTAGTATCTTAAAGAAGGCGGGCATTCCTAAAAAACTGGAAACCAAAATTGCGGGTGAATCCCTTTTTAATGACGGAGTAGCTGTGGTTGTATTTCTGGTTCTTTTTAAGCTGGCGGGTTCTGGGGAGGACATTAATGTAAAGGATGCTTTAAGCCTCTTTGCGCAGGAGGCGGGCGGCGGCCTTATTCTTGGCTTGGTGATTGGCTATTTGGGCTATCGCTTAATTAAAAGCATCGATCATTATCAAACGGAGGTACTGGTTACCTTGGCGGTGGTTATGGGTGGCTATACCCTCGCCCACCTCACGCATGTATCGGGGCCTTTGGCTATGGTTATTGCGGGTTTAATCTTGGGCAATCCTGCCAAAAGCAAGGGCATGTCTGATATTACGGCGGATTATGTAGATAAATTTTGGGAGCTGGTGGATGAAATTATGAATGGAATTCTGTTTGTTTTTATTGGTCTCCAATTTATTGAAATATCCTATACGGCGCGCATCGAAGTTGTTTCGGCAATTGCAGTAATTATTGCATTACTGGCTCGGTTTATCTCTTTATGGATTCCGGCACAGGTGGTGCGTTGGAAGGAGAAAATTACCTTAAATACCATTACCGTGCTTACCTGGGGCGGTTTGCGTGGCGGCATATCTATTGCGTTGGCGCTTTCTCTAAAACCTGAATTTGGCAAGGACATTTGGCTGAGTATCACTTATGTGATCGCCTGCTTTAGCATTTTTGTGCAGGGCCTTACGGTGGGTAAAATGAAGTACAAATAAGGCTTTTCCCTTAGATTTAGCGATTGATCTGCTGTACAAAATAACAGAAATCATAGAGGGAACATATCTGCATTAAACCCTACTAAAAGGTATGTTTTATGGTATAATAGTTGCGCTTTTTAGCATAGTTATGGAAAAAAATCTCAACCCATTTAAAGCTGGGGATAGGTATACCAGGAATGGAACAAAAGAAGGAATCAATAATTATATTATTTCGGCTTTGCATAAAAGTCATTTCTAAATCTTTGCAGTGGAAAGAGTTCTTAAAATATTTATTTGGACTGGAATCCCAATAGCTAGCAGTGCTGCCTGCTGGACTCTGCTCGCAATGAATGTTTTAGGGCTTGGCATAAACTATACCCTTATTTCTCTTTCATTCCTCCTTACTTGGGTTTCTTATGCCAGAGACCGCCTTAAGTTTAGTGAGGAAGACTTGGTAAATAGCAAAGAACGCATTTTTTGGTATCAGAAATATATCAGAAAACCTTTTTATGCTATTGCTGCTTTGAGCTTTATTCCAATGGTATTGCGCTACGAAGTCATTCCATTGATTTTAATAGGAGGAATCATCTCCTATTTTTACAGAGCCACAATTAAGATTTCTAAAAATAAAAGCATTAGAATAAAAAATGTGTTTTTGGGTAAACTAACACTTGTGCCTTTGTTATGGATACTCCTGGTAATTTTTATTCCTGCATACTACACTGGTTTAGTTCCAGTACATTCATCCCTTTTTAAAATTTCAGTATATATATGCCTTATCGTTGCAATTCAGATCATTATTAGTGACTTCGATGATGTTTTAGGGGATACAACGGCAAAGGTTAAAACCATGCCTATTGTTTTAGGCATTGCTAGGACACGCGTAGTTTTAAGTTTTTTGGCCTTAATTTCTTTGATTGCAGGGTTAGACATATTCCCTTTTGCACAGTTGGTCATTTATACAAGCATATTAATTGTAATTTCTTTAGTGTATAAAAAATCCTCTTCCAATCTAGTAAAACTTTTGGTTTCATCTTTAGGGGTTATCGCAGTAATTTTATATCTATTAGGTGAATAGGAGGAGAAATAAGGGATGATTTTAGCGTGCGATTTTTTAAATGGAATGTTTGGCTTGAGCGTAATTATACCATGATGCAGAAATAATGAAAGTGAGATGGGCTGATATAGAGGAATTATCTGGTGTGACTTTAGGGTTCAGTAAAATGATGGATTCTGATTCACAATCCTTGATTGAGAATGTGAAAACACAGTGTCGGGTACTAAAAGTAAATGATGACATCTATTTCCCTGTTACAATAAACGATTCCGAAAGAGGGAATTCATATGTATGTTCACCTTATGCATCGTATATCGAATATTCTAAAAAAGAAATAGGATGGATGATTTCCAGTAAGGCTTTACGCAGCGCCCTATTTTTTGTAATAAATGCATTTTCATCGTGGTTTAGGTATGGGAAATTGGATAAAAACGTTCATGTGAATAATTTTTTATTATCTACCAACCCCTATCCGAAATGGGACGGAAAAGAGATGCCTTCAGTTACAGCATTCCTTCAAGATGAGTATCCAGATCATGCACTAATTTTTAGATCGTTAAATGACTATGAACACAAAAATTTGCTAAGCCAATTTAAAAAGACAAACTACGACCTTATTGTAAGTAGGCAAATTTACGTGTACGATATTTCTGAGGAAGAATGGTTGAAACGTATCAATAATAAGAAAGACATCAAGCTTATTCGTAGAAGTAAACTTCGTTACGTGGATCATGAGGACATGAAGCCTTTTCTATCGCAGGCATTAGACCTGTATTCCAGTTTGTATATAAAAAAGTATACTAAGTTAAACCCTCAGTTTACCCTCAAGTATTTTAAAGAGTCCTACGAACTTGGAATTATTCGTTTTCACGGATATGTGGATGAAACTGGTCTTTTAAAAGCTTTTTCTGGTCAGGTTACCATTGGCAACACCATAACTTCGCCAATATTGGGCTATGATTTAACGGCTCCCAAAAAAGATGGACTTTATATCCATGCAGCACACTTGTCACTGTTGAGGAAATTTAAGAGTGGATTGTTATTAAACAAAAGTGCAGGTGCTGGAAAGTTTAAGACGTTAAGAGGAGGGAAACCATCCATAGAGTTCTCCGCAGTTTACAGCGCACACTTGCCGCGCAAAAGAAGGCTTCGCTGGAAGGTTTTAAGGTATTTGATGAAAAAAGTAGGCCTTGCAATTATGAAAAAGTATAAGATATAATAAGGGGTTCAAATATCTGTATCTTTAGCCTTCGGCTCATAGCAGCCAAAGCCTGTCTTAAGAATGGAATAATATTGAGTATTGCGATAATGATCAAAAGATAGATCACCTTTTTTCTACAAAAAAGAAGCGTCCTATTGGATAATTTGTTAAATTTGGTATTTTTATAAGTAAGGTCACCTTTAAAGATTACAATGATGCTTAAAAAACAACTTTCATTCTTCATCACATGGGCATTGCTAAGCACAAGCTTTGCACAATCACTCATCACAAAAACGCTTGTTTCGGATGGAAACACAAGAGAATACGCAGTATATACACCAGCTAGCTACGATGGTACAGTGGAGTTCCCTTTGCTCTTTAACTTTCACGGAGGAGGCGACCTTATTACGAGCTATATGAGGAGTGTAGATATGAAGCCTATTGCGGATACGGGCAACTTTATCTTAATTTACCCGCAAGCCGCTCCTGATCCTACTGATGGGGGTTCCAGAAATTGGTTGCGGAAGTCGCCCACTACTTTTGACGATGTGCCTTTTGTACAAGCAATGATCGATTCTATTGCTGCTAATTACACCATTGATTCGGATCGAGTGTATGCATGCGGCTATTCCTTAGGAGGAGAACTTTGCTATGAATTGGCCTGTAGGTTAAACAATCGAATTGCGGCTGTAGCTGCTGTGGCCCGAACCATGGGAACCGCTGCGTTTAATAACTGTGCACCCGTTCACCCAACTGGAGTGCTTACCATTTTAGGTACTGCAGATTTCATATCACCCTACAACGGATACCCTAATTACTATCTATCTGCCAACGAAACACATAATTATTGGATTAATTACACGAATTGCAATAGCACTCCTAAGGTATCACCGGTTCCAAACAAAAATACATCGGATGGAAGTACGGTAGAAAGGTATTCTTGGTCCAACGCGGAGGGCTGTACTTACGTAGAACACTTAAAGGTTATAGACGGAGGCCATGATTGGCCTGGCAGTTTTGGAAACATGGATATTGATGCTTCTGAAGAAATATGGAATTTTGTTTCGAAATACGATATAAACGGAATCATTGGAGCATGCGCAGCAACCAATGCGAGCCCTAAAATAAAAAGTGCGCAGCACAATTACAATGCCTACCCCAACCCTTTTTCGAATCAACTGACTATTAAAACAAATCGTGTAAGTAATCAGAAATATGAAATCCATTCTATTCTCGGGAAATTGCTGATAACGGGGATATTGAAATCAGACGTAAATACCATTGATTTATCTGCATTGCCTGCAAATATTTATGTCTTGAGTATTGAAAACCAATCCATAAAACTGGTCAAGACAAACTAAAGAATCATCTATTCTATTCTATTCTTAGAACAAAGAGAAACAATTGAGCTATTTCAAATTTAATTCAACCCTAATATTTGGAATTTTTGGCACTACACTCATTGCTTCAATACTTCTTATTGAAATTGTAAATGGCAGGTTTTGGTTGAACGATTTTAAAGTCATGTATTCCGCTGCATCTGCTTACATAAGTGCGGATCCGGTATACGGAGTTTCTTTTGGACTCAATTCTGGTTTCTATAAATACTCTCCATTTACCCTGCTTTTTTTTATTCCATACACTTTTATCTCATTTAAGGCAGCCTGTATTATTCACTTCCTATTGATTGGTTTTTGCGCCCTTAGCTCTATCATTTTTATCGAAAAAATCATTCGATTATTTTTCTCACCGGTACGAAAAAAACAAGTGCTCCCTTTGCTGGCCGTTTTACTTTGTGTAATAAACCCTTTGGCTAGAGAGTTGCACCTAGGAAACATAAATGTACTATTGGTTTTTGTGTTGACCTTATCTCTGTATTGCACCTTAAGTAAAAAACCTATGATTTCCGGTGCATTGCTGGCTTTTGCCATTCTTGCAAAACCCTATTTCCTCCTCTGTATTTTGCCCTTAATTGTACATAAACGATATCCAGCAGTTCTTAGCACCATTGGATCAATCATTGCCTTTGTGCTTTGCTCTGCATTCCTTATGGAGCCCAGTAAAATTGTGCTGCTTTATCAAGAATGGGTTTCTGCTATGATGGAACATAATAATTATTTAAGCAGCCAGCACACCATATTTTCCATACTGCACACCTACTTTGGGATATTTATTCCCGCGAAATACGCTTTGCATGTTTTAGGAATCATAGGGCTTTTATCATCGCTTTATTTTTATATCATAAACCCCACCATAAAGGCAAAACGCCCGTCCTTCTCCAAGAGCGAAAATCAGCACTTAATTATTCATTTTTATCTGCTTATTGCCATAGTACCTAGTATTTTAATTACAGATACAGAGCATTTTATTTTCACCTTGCCATGCATTGCACTCCTGCTATTTCACCTAAAAAAGAACAGCATTTGGGCTATGCTAAGCTTTATTGCCCTCCTATTTATGTACGGAGGCAATTCTAGCGAGCTGCTCGGAAAAAATATTTCAGACGAATTTAGTAAATGGGGCATACTTGGCATCAGTAATTTGATTATTGTTGGAACCGTATTCTTTTGGTTTAAAAAGGAATACCTGCCCAGAAAAAACGAAGGGCTAAAAACAGATAGTTAACCAAAGTCCTAGCCAAAATCCCTTTGCATTTATGCGTGGGAATGCAGCGCAGCAATGAATGAGCTATTGAAATACAATACTGTCGTATATTTGACGCACTTCCCTGAATGGCAATACCTACCTTAAAAAAAACAATGAAATCAAAACTCCTCATACTCTCGCTCTTCATTTTCAACATCTCTTTCGGACAGAATTTTATTCAACTCATTGGTTTAGAAACGGATAATAGTGAATTTGGCAAAGGCTCCTATGCTGTAATGTATGATTCCAAGTCTGAGAAACGGGAACATAAAGTATACTGTCCTATTCAAACAATTGGCGTTTATAGAAACGGAGATGCCCTTGAAATAATGTCACTGAATTTTTTATTGGTTCCTACAAAACAGGGATTCTTATATGGGACTTTGGAAGTTAAAGAAACCCCCTTTGATTCTTTGGCAGACTATAAATTTGACGTGCCAAAAAACATGTACAAGATTTCCCGCTCCATAACTAAGCCCAAATTCTTTCGATCAAAAGATAGCGTTTTGGAACTGATGCAAAAACAAAAACCAACGTTTCAAGATGCCATTGATATTGATTTTGAAAAGATATCATTTATCAACTCAAAATTTTATTTGACAAAAGGCTTTGAATCAAGAGTTAATGGAAGTGCATCCTGGTTTAATGCGCATGAAAAGATAAGCATTCACCCTCTAGACTTTCAAGAGAACCTTTCCAATAGAATCACTCACTATTTAGATAATACCATTAAAAATGAAATTATTATTTATACCGTGAACACCTCAGAGGATTTTATGATTGATGAAGAGAATATTGACTCAACCTATGTTTTGCCTTGGTCCAACAGTATAAACAAACACGATGAAGTATACTTCAATGTTTACTTTAACAAAAATGGAGTTCAAATCATTCCATTAACTTCCTTGCAAGGGAATTCCTCTAGAAGTTTTCTAGTCGAAGGAGAAGTCCTAGAAAAACAAAAAATATATGATGATTTGAAATTAAAGAAGTACAAAAAAGAAGGCGAATCATATGCTTCTAGAGAAGATTTAATGGTATTTATTTCGCCAGACAAATCAACAATAACAGAAATATCCGATAAGCAACTCACGGTAACTGATCTAAAAAGTGAAAGAATCTTAAAAAGAGTACAGTTGAACTATACCAAAATTATCATGTCGGAATTTGCAACTGGATCTTATGCAAAAAAATGGAAAACCCAATTCGAGTAATTATATAATTTTGAAAACAGAAGAGAAATTCAAAATCACACTTAGACATGGAAAAACATTCTCAAAAAAATACACGAGACAGTTTTTATAATAAGTACATACTGTGGGCTTTTATTGGGTTTAATCTGTTCATGATATTTTGGATGATAACAGAACTTGGCGGTACATCAAAACACCTTAAAGAAGCTACATCCACGGCAGAAAGAATAGGAATATCGATTGGAACAAGGCTTGGAACCTCGATAATGATTTCCATTTGGGTTGCAGGTGATGTTATTTTAGGACTCTTTGCCTTTTTTAATAAATCAAAAAAATAATTACCACCGACACTGATTTTGTACCCATTCGATAAGTGGTCATTGGCATGCTCCCTTTCCCTATTTTAAAGGGTTATGATTTGTTTTATTACAGGAAAGCACACAAAATGCTATGGAGAAAATATAAATGGCTGTCTTCACGCGTTGAGTTTACAATTGAAAGATATGACCTTA
>Ga0206131_10000271_pt1 | contig 74655 bp, 67 predicted proteins | sample Helgoland_Spring_FD_148636 | JGI IMG/M metagenome (GOLD analysis project Ga0206131, IMG submission 148636) | Pelagic subsurface seawater microbial communities from Kabeltonne, Helgoland, North Sea - Helgoland_Spring_Bloom_20160517_1 | ecosystem: Environmental > Aquatic > Marine > Epipelagic ... | reverse complement strand
GGGCCAAGACTGGGGCAGTAGCTTGAAGAACGATCGTCAGAATTTCGTCCTGTTCGCGGTCATCGCCGCGCTGATCCTGTTCGGCTGGCCGCTGCTGCAGGGCAAGTTCTTCCCCACCGCGAATCCGCCCGCGACCAGGATCGTCGACGGCAAGTCGCAACCGGTCGCCAAGCCGACCGCCGATCCGACCGCGGACAGCCCCGCCGCGATCCGCGACCGCAAGATCGTGCTGGCGGAGGCGCCGCGCGTCCGCATCCAGACCCCGACGCTCCAGGGGTCGATCAACCTCAAGGGTGCGCGGATCGACGATCTGGTGCTCGCCAAATATGACGAGACGATCGCGAAGAATTCGCCGCCCATCCGCCTGCTGTCGCCCGCGGGCGCACCGGAGGCCTATTTCGCCGGATTCGGCTGGCGCAGCGAAGGGCTGAACCCGCCGGGCCCCGATACGGTCTGGACCGCCTCCTCGCCCGTCCTCGCGCCGGGCCGTCCCGTGGCGCTGACCGCGTCGAACGGCGCGGGGCAGCAGTTCCGGATCGAGCTGTCGGTCGACGACGGCTATATGTTCACCGTCAAACAGACCGTGCAGAACGGCGGCGCGCAGCCGGTGGCGGTCGCGCCGTTCGGCTATGTGAACCGCGTCGGCGTGTCGAAGGATCCGGCCAGCTGGACGATCCACACCGGGCCGATGTCGGTCCATGGCGGCGGCGCCGATTACGGCTGGAAGTTCAAGGATATCGATGCCGCGCCGCAATCGTTCACGACGACCGGCGGCTGGCTCGGCTTCACCGACAAATATTGGCTGACCGCGCTGGTTCCCGATCAGGGCGCCGCGTTCACCGGCCAGTTCCGCAGCGGCGCGAACACCAGCTATCAGGGCGATTATACCTATCAGCCCAAGGTCGTCTCGCCCGGCCAGCAACTCTCGCAGACCAGCCGCTTCTTCGCCGGTGCGAAGGAGGTGAAGCTGCTCCAGCATTACCAGAACGACGCCGGTGTCCCGAAATTCGACAAGGCGATCGACTGGGGCTGGTTCGAAATCGTCGAAAAACCGATCTTCACCTATCTCGACTGGCTGTTCCGGATGGTCGGCAATTTCGGGGTCGCGATCATCCTGCTGACCGTCACGATCCGCGGGCTGATGTTCCCGATCGCCCAGCGCCAGTTCGCCAGCATGGCGAAGATGCGCGCGGTCCAGCCGAAGATGAAGGTAATCCAGGAACGCTACAAGGACGACAAGGTCAAGATGCAGCAGGAGGTGATGGCCCTCTACAAGACGGAAAAGGTCAATCCCGTCGCGGGCTGCCTGCCGACGTTGCTCCAGATCCCGATCTTCTATGCGCTCTACAAGGTGTTGATGCTGACGATCGAAATGCGTCACCAGCCGTTCGTCGCGTGGATCAAGGATCTTAGCGCGCCCGATCCGCTGACCCCGGTCAACCTGTTCGGGCTGCTCCATTTCGTGCCCCCGCACTTCATCGCGATCGGGGTCGTCCCGATTATCCTCGGCATCAGCATGTATTTCCAGTTCAAGCTGAACCCGGCACCGATGGATGCGACCCAGAAACAGATTTTCGCGTTGATGCCCTGGGTATTGATGTTCGTCATGGCGCCGTTCGCGGTCGGGCTGCAGGTGTACTGGATCACCTCCAACTGCCTCGCCATCCTGCAGCAGCGCATCCTGTATGCGCGGCATCCCGATCTGAAGACGGCGGTCGCCAAATAGTGTTCGACGAAGACACCCTCGAATCCGCGCGCAAGACCTTTGCGGGGCCGATCAGCTTCCTGAAATCGGCCCCCGCGCTGGAATTCCTGCCCGGGGCCGACGTGCCGGAGGTCGCCTTCGCCGGTCGGTCGAACGTCGGCAAATCGTCGCTGCTCAACGCGCTGACCGGGCGCAACACGCTCGCCCGCACGTCGAACACGCCGGGACGGACGCAGGAGCTGAACTTCTTCGACGTCGGCGCCCCGCTCGCCTTCCGCTTGGTCGACATGCCCGGCTACGGCTTTGCCAAGGCGCCCAAGGATGTCGTCAAGAAATGGCGATTCCTCGTCAACGATTTCCTGCGCGGGCGCGACACGCTGAAACGCGCGCTGGTGCTGATCGATTCGCGGCACGGCATCAAGGACGTCGATCGCGACATCCTCGAAATGCTCGACCGCGCCGCGGTCAGCTATCGGCTGGTCCTGACCAAGGCGGACAAGGTCAAGGCGACCGACCTCGACGCGGTCATGCGCGCCACCGCCGAGGAAGCGCGCAAGCGGCCCGCCGCTCACCCCGATATCCTGGCAACATCGAGCGAAGGCGGGATGGGCATCCCCGAATTGCGCGCCGCGGTGATCGAGGCGATCGGCTGACCGCGTCCGCCGATGCTGGCATGCGCGCCGCTGCGGCCTATATGCCCTCTCGACGATCGTGAGGGAGAGACGCAGATGAAGACCTGGACCAAGATTGCCGCCATCGGCGGCGGGCTGATCGCGGCGGCCGCCGCGGCGTCGGGGCTGTTCAAATTGCGCGAACAGGCGATCGAGAAGCCCGATTATACCGTCGTCGAGACCGATGGCGTCATCGAAATCCGCGATTACCCCGAACTGCTCGTCGCCGAAACGATGACGTCGGGCGAACGCGACCAGGCGCTGAGCGAGGGATTCCGCCGTCTCGCCGATTATATCTTCGCCAAGAAGCGCGGGCCGGGGGCGTCGGACGACACGATCGCGATGACCGCGCCGGTGATGCAGGATCGCGCGAACGGCCGCTGGCGGACGCGGTTCATGATGCCCTCCTCGCTGACCCGCGACATCCTGCCCACCCCCGCCGCCGGGGTCGTCAGCGACACCATGCCCGCCCGACGCCTGGCGTCGATCCGCTTCGCCGGGTTGCAGGGTGACGAATCGCTGCGGACCAACGAACGCCAGCTGCGCGAATGGCTGGTCGCGCATGGCCACACCCCGGCCGGCCCCGCCGAATATGCGTTCTACAATTCGCCGATGGTCGCCCCCCCGCTCCGCCGCAACGAGGTGTTGATCCCGATCGCGCGTTGAGGTTGCGGCCCGTCGGCACGGGCTCTACCGATGGCGGCATGAAACTGATCATCGGCAACAAGGCCTATTCGTCGTGGAGCCTGCGCGGCTGGCTCGCCTGCAAGCAATCGGGCCTCGCGTTCGAGGAAGTCGTCGTACCGCTCTACGACGATGCCTGGGACAAACGGCGCGAGGGCGACGAATTCGCGCCGTCGTCGGGCAAGGTGCCGATCCTGTGGGATGACGAGGCGGTCGTGTGGGACAGCCTCGCCATCGTCGACTATCTCGCCGACAAGGCGGGGCGCGACCTGTTCTGGCCCGCGGACGATGCCCCGCGCGCGATGGCGCGGTCGATGGCCGCCGAAATGCATTCGAGCTTCCAGGCGCTGCGCCGCAAGCACAGCATGAACATCCGTCAGGTCTTTCCCGCGCGCCAGCCCGACGACGACGTGCTCGCCGAACTGCGGCGGATCATGGAACTCTGGGCGCAGGCCCGTGCCCGGTTCGGCGGCGGCGGCGACTTCCTGTTCGGCCAATTCGGCGCCGCGGACATCATGTTCGCCCCCGTCTGCACGCGGATCGTCACCTATCAACTCCCGATCGCACGCTTCGCGACGTCCTATCTCGACGCCGTCTTCAGCCACCCCTTCATGCAAGACTGGATCGCCGCCGCGCAGGAAGAGGAATGGGTGATCGAACAGTATGAGCAGCCCGTCGCAGGGTAAGCGCATCCCCCCGTCATTGCGAGCGCAGCGAAGCAATCCAGAGTCCCGGGCAACGCGCTAGCTTAAGCCGCCAAGCGCGCAACGACACACATGACTCGCGAGCAGAACGCCCTCTTTACCCAACCTCGCCCGACGATCGCCCGCAATGCCCAGAGGTAAACCAGGCATCGCCTTGAGCCCCGGATAAAGCGCTGGTACGAGACGCGCATGACCCGCATCACCCCACCGACCCAACAAAGCCGCCATCTCACGGCGGTGTCGGTGCGCGCACGCGGCTCACGGGATAGCTAAAGACCCTATCCCCCGGATCGATGCTGACCACCCCGCCCAACCGGCGGGGTTTTTTGTGCCGGTTAGGCCTATTCATGAGGACGACAGGGCCATGCACATGTTGGACGAATCGACGATCGAACGGGTCGCCTTGGCGATGCTCGATCTTAGCCTGCCGAAGAGCGAATGGACGCATGCGGGTCACCTCGCTGCGGCGCTGTGGCTGTGCCGACATCGTCATGACCTTACCGCAGCGGACGCGATGCGAACGCTCATTTGCCGATACAACGATGCGATCGGGACCGCGAACACCGACACGGGCGGCTATCACCACACGATCACCGTGGCATCGATGCGGGCCGTCGCCGACTGTCTCGCTCGCCACTCCGACGACGCGCCGCTCGATGTCGTGCATGCAGCGCTGGTCGCATCGCGCTACGGTCATACGGAGTGGCTGCTCGCCTATTGGCGCCGCGAAACGCTATACAGCGTGGCCGCTCGCCGGAATTGGGTCGAACCCGATCTCGCCCCGCTGCCCTTCTAGCCGCGACGACGCCAGCACGGATCGGGACGGCTGCGCCCGTCCCGATCCCAAGCTCCCCCACCGCCCGCGCTGTCCTACATCGCGACGCTATGCCACCCTGTCACGATGCAGCCCCTGCCCGGTCCATTTTCCTTCCTCCGCGCCATCGCCCCTCGCCACGACGCCGCAGGAAATAGGCGGTTCCGTGTAAACTTCGTCAATGTCGGCGCGCGAACATGCCAGGTCCCCGCGGCTCAAACGCACCCCAGCGCCTCATATTATCCACGATTCGCGCCCGACATCGACCCGTTACGCCAACCGCGTCGTCGGATAGGGCGTCCCGTCCTTATGCTCGTACCGATCCGCGACGAACCGCATGTCGATGTCGGCATATTCCCCCCAGTCGTCCGCCCCGCCCGCGCCGATCGCCACGAACACGCAGTCCGCCGCCGATCGGTTCTGCAGATGATGCCCGTCGCGCACGCCCTTGGGAAACGCCGCGACATCCCCTGCGCGCAGCACCGTCTCGCCGCCATCCTCGACCAGCACCGCCTCGCCCGCGATCATCACGACCAGTTCGTCGTGCTGCGCGTGCCAATGCCGCTGCGACGACCACGCGCCGGGCGTCAGCACGACGTGGCTCGCCCCGATATTCGTCAGCCCCGACGGCGGCGCGAGGCGGCGATACCAGCGCCCCGCGACCGCGGCGTCGAACGGCGCGGGATAGCCCGTGGCGTTGGTCGGCGGGATTGTGTCGAGGTCGAGCTTGGGCAAGGGTTCCTCCCATGACTGAAGCCGCCATCATGACCGACCCCCTCCCCCTCGCCAAGGCGCTGATCCAGGCCGACAGCGTCACCCCCGCGCGGGGGCCGGTGTTCGATTGCCTGGAGGCCGCGCTGGTGCCGCTCGGTTTCGCGGTCGATCGCATCGTCTCGGGCGACGCCCCCGACGGCCCGGTCGAAAACCTGCTCGCGACGCGCGGGGGTCACGGCAAGCATCTGGCGTTCGCGGGGCATCTCGATGTCGTGCCCCCCGGCGATGGCTGGGCCGGATCGCCTTGGTCGGGTGAGGTGCGCGGCGGTCTGCTCTACGGGCGCGGGGCGGTCGATATGAAGGGCGCGGTCGCCGCCTTCGTCGCCGGGGTGGCGCGCGCGGATCGGTCGGGGCCCTTGTCGCTGATCATCACCGGCGATGAGGAGGGCCCGGCCACCTACGGCACCGTCGCACTGATCGACCGGATGGCGGCACGCGGCATCGCGCCCGACTATATCATCGTCGGCGAACCCACGTCGGCGACGCGACTGGGGGACACGATCAAGATCGGGCGCCGCGGATCGGTCAATATCTGGATCGACGTGCCCGGACGGCAGGGGCACGTCGCCTATCCCCATCTCGCCGACAATCCGGTGACCCGGCTGGTCGCGGCGCTGGGGGAGATCGACGGCATCGTGCTCGACGCGGGCAATCGCTGGTTCCAGCCGTCGAATATCGAGGTGACCGACCTCACCGTCGGCAACCCCGCGCACAATGTCATCCCCGCCCGCGCCGCCGCCCGGCTCAGCATCCGCTTCAACGACGAACAGCGCGGGGCGGCGCTGATCGACCGGATCGCCGCGGTCGTCGCGCGTCGCGCCCCCGCGGCGACGGTCACCGGCAGGATATCGGGCGAAGCCTTTCTGACCGAACCCGGGCCGCTATCGTCGATGATGGCCGCGGCGATCACGGCGCACACCGGGCTGGTGCCGGACCTGTCGACGACCGGGGGGACGTCGGACGCCCGCTTCCTGTCGCGACTGTGCCCGACGATCGAATGCGGGCTGGTCAACGCGACGATGCATCAGGTCGACGAAGCCGTCGCCGTCGACGATCTGGACACGCTGGCCGCGATCTATGCCGATGTCATCGCGCGGGTGGCGCAGGCCTAGCGCCCGCGCCGCAACACCAGATACAGGGCGCCCTGCCCGCCATGCCGCGGATGCGCGCCGCGGACGGCGGCGATCGCATCGGCATGACGCGACGCGCCGATCCAGTCCGCGACCGCAGCGCGAATCGCACCACGGCTATGCGGGCGCTCGCTCTCCGGGCGTGGCGGCTTGCCCGTCACCAACAGCAGCACCCGGTCACCACGCTCGATCGCGCGCGCCAGCCCCTGGTCGAGCAGGGCATGCGCCGATGCCAGCGTGTGGCCGTGCAGATCGATCGAACTGTCGGGCATGATCATGCCCTTCGCGATCCGCTTGTCCCAGCCGCCGTCGAGCGAGTTCGCCAGCACCCGCGGCGGGGCAGGCTTGGCGCGCGCCCGCTCGACGATCACCGCCGGTTTGGCCGCCGCCACCACCCGCTCGACGACGGGCGTGGGCGGCACAGGCAGATGCGCCGCGACCGCGACGGCGCGCAGCGGCTTGACGCTCGCCATTACCTTGGCCCACAGCGCCGCTTCGTCAGAACGCAGCTGGCGCACGTATCCCGATCCGCGCCAGCGTCCCGCGCGGCAACAGCAGGAAGGCGGTGCCCCGCGCCGCCATCCCGCCCGCGGTGGCCTCCGCCGCCGCGCCCGCGCCCCAATAGGTGTCGAACCGGTTCGATCCCTTGATCGCGCCCCCGGTATCCTGCGCCACCCACAGCCCGCTGGCGTCCTGCCGGTCCATCGACAGGAAGACGGGCGCGCCCAGTGGCACGAACCTGGTGTCCGCCGCGACGCTGATCCCGCCGCTGACGACATATCCCATCGCGCCCACGGGCGGGGTATCGAGTTCGCGGAAAAAGACGAAGCTGCGATTCTCCTCCATGATCGCGCGCCCTTCGGTCGGATGCGCGTGGAGCCAGGCGACGATCCCCTGCATCGACGTCTGGCCGGGACCGAGCAGCCCGCGGTCCTTCATCAGCTTGCCGATACCGGTGTAATCGCGCCCGTTCTGGGTCGCATAACCGACCCGCATGAACGACCCGTCGGGCAGCCGCAGCCGTCCCGATCCCTGGATCTGCAGAAAGAACACCGCCGCTTCGTCCGCACCCCAGGCCAGCACGGGCGCCTTGTTCGCGACCGCCCCACGGTTGATCGCCGCACGGTCGTAATAGGGGATGAAGTTGGTCCCCTCGACGCGGCCCCTGATCTTCTTGCCCTTCAGATCGGTCGTGAACTGCCCAAGGTCGACATCGATCAAGTCATTGGGGCGCGCGTAAATCGGCACGTCATAGCCGCCCCGCCGATCCCGCGAGGCCGAAATCTCGGGCTCGTAATAGCCGGTCGCGAAGGCCTTGCCGTCGCCGATCTGCGCGACCTCGAAATTGTCCAGGAAGAACTGCCGCGCCCCGCCGCGTGGCACCGATCGCGCCGCATTGCAGGCGGGTTGCCAATCGGCCCCGCTCGTCAACCCGGACGGATCGACCCGCCGGATCAACCCCGGGCAGCTATACAGAAATGCCGCACGAGCCGCCTCGGCCTGTGCCTCGACGATCGGCAGCGACGCGATCGATGGTCCGGGCGTGACTCCCGCATCGACCGCCGTCGCCGCATCCGCGACCGGCTGGACCTGCGTCGCCAGCATCGGCACCGATCCCGCGATCCGGCCATCGAACGATCGCCCGCTGGGAATGTCCCGATATGTCGATGCGGCGCGTGGCGGCGTGACCGACGGCGATGCGGTCGCCTTTACCGGATAGGAGGATGGCGACGGGGGCACGATCATGCCGCCGCACGCCGACAAGGCCAGCGCCGATGTCACGCCCAGGATAATCCGAAAACCGGCCACGCCGTTACCCCCCGATATTGGCTATCGCCTGATCGTCATGACACCATCGTCACGCGACCCGACGATGCCCGTATCTTACTCCTCGTCGGTATCGGCAAGCCGCCAATTCGGGTCGTTGCTCTTCAGCGTCCGGGCAAAGGTCCACACGTCATGCGTCTCATCCGCATCGGTCAGCGATCCTGCGATCACATTGCCTGCGGAGTCGCGCGTAACGGCGGCGATATCGGCGTCGAACCTTACCGTGATCTGCGCCTCGCGTCCGGCGACCTGCGCATCGACGATCGTCGCCTGTTCGATCCGCACCAGCCGGTTGTCGAGCGTTTCGCCCGATTCCTTGCGCGCCGCGATCGCGGTGGCGAACGCATGCGCGACATCGGGCAGCGCCAGATGTTCGAGCTCGTCCTCGTCGCCGCGCCAATAGGCTTCCAGCGTCATCCGATACGCCGCCTTCGCACCCTCCAGGAACTGACCGACATCGAACCCGGGCTCGCCCGCGATCACGCTCCGCAAGCCTGGTTCGGCCTTCGGATCGATATGACGCGTGGCGCTTTCACGAGGTTCGGGAACCAGATCGATCGTCCGGGGGGCCACCGTCGTGGGCGCGCGTTCGTCGGCGGTACGCGGCAGCGGCTGCTGCTCATGCCCCGTGCGTTTGCCGAGAACGCTATACAGACGCAGCGCCAGAAAACCGGCAACCATTGCAAGAAGAACGACGTAGAACATGAGCCTCCGTTTCGCCACCCACATAGGCACATCCGCGCCCCGATTCAAACGATGCTCGAAACGGCCACATCATGACCCGCACGTTGAAACACGGGCGCAGCACTGCTACGCGCCAGCGCCATTCGGGACCCAACGCACGGCAACGCGCAACGGTCCCTGCTCCTTCCCCGATATTCCTATCCCACTGACCCTACTGACAAGGACCGCACAGATGGCCGACGACATCACCGGCACGACGATCGACACCGCCGCTCCGCTGGCGAACGGCGAAGACACCACGCCCGCCGCCGGGCTGATCTCGCAATATGTAAAGGATCTGTCGTTCGAAAATCCGAACGCGCCGGCGATCTATCAGAATCCGGCCGCACCTGCGATCGACGTCCAGTTCAACATCGGCACCGCCCAGGTCGGTGACGAAGTTCACGAGGTCGTGCTGAAGATCGACGTCAAGGCGGAGGCCGAGGGCCAGACCGCGTTCATCGTCGATTTGACCTATGCGGGGCTGTTCGGGCTGCGCAACATCCCCGACGAGCATGTCCAGCCGTTCCTGCTGGGCGAAGCGCCCCGCCTGCTGTTCCCCTTCGCCCGCCGCGTCCTGTCCGATTGCGTCCGCGACGGCGGCTTCGCGCCGTTGCTGCTCGAACCGATCGATTTCGCCCAGCTGTACATGCAGCAGGCCGAAGCGCGCGAAGCGGGCATGATGACCGGCGAGATGGGTCAGGCCTGATCGATGCCGGGGGGCGTGGGCGCGACGACGGTCGGCTGTGAATCTTAACCGCGCGCTGGGATCGGTCGGCGGTCTGACGCTCGTCAGCCGGGTGCTCGGGCTGGTCCGCGATTCGCTGTTCGCGCGCTATGTCGGGGCGGGGTTCGCATCGGATGCCTTTCTGATCGCGTTCCGCCTCCCCAATATGTTCCGCGCCCTGTTCGCGGAGGGGGCGTTCAGCGCCGCCTTCATCCCGATGTTCAACCGCAAGGTGGCGGCGAAGGATGGCGGCGGCCTGCCCGATGGCATCGCCTTCGCGACCGACGCCTTGTCGGTGTTGCTGCCGGTCCTGATCGCGATGATCGTCGTCATGGAGGTCGCCGCCTGGCCGATCACCTGGCTGTTGACCGGCGGCTTCAACGGGGTCGGCAATGACGGGTTCGCCTTTGCGGTCGAGCTGTCGCGGATCACGATCCCCTATCTGTTGCTGATCAGCCTGGTGTCGTTGCTGGGTGGCATCCTCAATTCGCTCCACCGCTTCTGGATCGCGGCCGCCGCGCCGATCCTGCTCAACCTGACGCTGATCGCCGCGCTGCTCGGCTTTCACAGCCACGAACCGCTCTTCACCGCGCGGACGCAGGCGATCGCGGTCACTCTATCGGGCGCCTTGCAGCTGTTGTGGCTGTGGTGGGCCTGTCGCAAGGCCGGGGTTACGCTGACGCTGCGGCTGCCGCGGCTGAATGCCGATGTGAAGAAGCTGTTGTCGCTGATCGTCCCGGCTGCCGCCGGAGCGGGCGCGGTGCAGATCAATCTCGTCGTCTCGTCCGCGCTGGCCGCCAGTTTCCTGGCGTCGGGGTCGGTCAGCTACATCTACTTCGCCGACCGGCTCAACCAGCTGCCGCTCGGGCTGATCGGGATCGGCCTCGGCACCGTCCTGCTGCCGACGATTTCGCGCCAGCTCGGGCGCGGCGAAGAGGCGGAGGCGATGGAGACGCAGAACCGCGGGCTCGAACTCGCGCTGTTCCTAACATTGCCCGCCACCGTCGCGCTGATCGTGTGCGGCGCGCCGATCGTCGCCGCCCTGTTCCAGCATGGCCATTTCACGCCCGCAGATACGATCTTCACCGCGCAGGCACTCGCGGCCTTCTCCTTGGGTTTGCCAAGCTACATTCTGGTCAAGGTGCTAACGCCCGGCTTCTACGCCCGCTCGGATACGAAGACGCCGGTGCGGTTCGCGATGGTGTCGATGGCGGTGAACCTGGTGCTCAACCTCGCCTTCATCGTGCCGCTCAAACATATGGGTCCCCCGCTCGCCACGGCGATCGCCTCGAGCGTCAACGTCGCCCTGCTCTATCGATCGCTCACCGCGCGCGGCCATTTCGTCGCCGACGCGCGATTGAAGCGGCGGATCTGGCGGCTCGGCATCGCCGCGCTCGCGATGGGGGTCGCGCTCTACTTCGCCGACGCGCTGTTCCAACCCTATGTCACCGGCCCCAGCCTCGAACGCTGGGGCGCGATGGCGGCGCTGGTGATGCTGGGCGGGATCGTCTACGCCGTCGCGGCCGTCGCCACCGGTGCCTTCCGCCTCGGCGATATCCGCCAGCTCATCCGTCGTCCTACCAAGGCCAAGTAACATGCGCGTCCTTTCCGGCATCAAGCCCACCGGCAACCTCCACCTCGGCAATTATCTCGGCGCGGTGAAACAGTGGGTCGCGATGCAGGACGCGGTGCAGGCGCAGGGTGGCGAAACGCTGTATTTCATCGCCGATCTCCACGCGCCGACCGAATGGATCGCGCCCGCCGACCTGCGCGCGCAGACGATCGAGATGACCGCGACGCTGGTCGCCGCCGGGATCGATCCCGACCGGTCGATCCTGTTCAACCAGGCGCGTGTGCCCCAGCATAGCGAGCTGACGTGGCTGCTCAACACCGTGGCGCGCGTCGGCTGGCTCAACCGCATGACCCAGTTCAAGGACAAGGCGGGCAAGAACCGCGAGGGCGCGAGCGTCGGACTGTATGACTATCCCGTGCTGATGGCCGCCGACGTCCTGCTCTACAACACCACGCACGTCCCCGTCGGCGAGGACCAGAAACAGCATCTGGAACTGGCGCGCGATATCGCGACGAAGTTCAACGCCGATTACGCAACCGATCTGTTCACGCTGCCCGAACCACTGGTCAGCGCCGCCGCGCCACGGATCATGAGCCTGCGCGATGCGGGCGCGAAGATGTCGAAATCCAACCCCTCCGAACAGTCGGTCGTTAAATTGGTCGACAGCGACGACGTCATCGCGGACAAATTCCGCAAGGCGAAGAGCGACGCAGATTTGTTGCCCGCGACGGTCGTCGAACTGACCAACCGGCCTGAGGCGCGCAACCTGATCACGATCTTCGCGGCCCTGTCCGACCGGACGACCCAGTCGGTGCTCGACGATTATGCGGGCAAGGGCTTCGGCGCGTTGAAGCCGGCGCTCGCCGATCTGGCGGTGGCGACGCTGGGGCCGATCCGCGACGAGATGGTCCGCTTGCTCGACGATCGCGCCGCCATCGACGTGATCCTGAACAAGGGTGCCGCCAAGGCGCGCGATCTGGCCGCCCCGACGCTGCGCGCGGCGCAGGACGCGATGGGCCTGCTGATGTGACGGTGCCCGGCGCCCCGATGGCCATGGCTGCTGTCCGGATCATCGTGATGGGACCGCCGGGCAGCGGCAAATCGACCCTGGCGCGGCGACTGGACCAGGCGCTCGACCTGCCCGTTACGCATCTCGATGCGCTCCATCACGCCGCCGGATGGACCCCGCGTCCGCGCGTCGATTTCTACGCCGACGTCGCGCGCGCGGTGGCGGCGCCGCGCTGGGTCATCGACGGCAATTATTCCAGTGTCAGCGCGGGGCGCCTCGCGGTCGCCGATCTCGTCGTGCTGCTCGACCTGCCGCGTCACGTGACGATGATGCGGCTGCTCCGCCGGATCGCGACGGGCTATGGCCGTGTCCGCACCGACAGCGCGCCCGGCTGTCCCGAGCGGCTCGATATCGGCTTCCTCTATTATGCATGGACGTGGTGTCAGGCGATCCGACCGCGCGTCCTATCGGCGATCGCGGGGCAGGAACATAAGACGATGCGGCTGACCGACCGACGATCGGTCGATCGCTTCATCGGCACGCTTATATCGCCCGACTGATCGGGCGTCGCCGATCAGGCTTCCAGTTCGCGCATCAACACCCTGACCGCGGTATCGATATCGCGATCGGTATCGCGCAGTTCCTCGATCTTGCGCACCGCGTGGATGACCGTCGAATGATCGCGCCCGCCGAATTTACGCCCGATCTCGGGAAGCGACCGCGTCGTCAGTCGCTTGGCGAGATACATCGCGATCTGTCGCGGTCGGGCGACGACCCGGCTGCGCCGCGCGGAGATCAGGTCGAGCGGCTTCAACTCGAAGTGCGACGATACCAGTCTCTGGATTTCATCGATCGTCACCCGCCGCTGCGCGCCGCGCAGCACGTCGCCCAGCGTCGCGACCGCAAAATCCAGATCGATCCGGTCACCGGTCAATTGCGCATAGGCGATGACGCGGTTCAGCGCCCCTTCCAGCTCGCGCACATTGCTGTGGATCCGCGCGGCCAGCAGGTCGAGCACCTCGGTCGGCACCGTCGATTCCAGATCGGTGCATTTACGATCGAGGATCGTCCGGCGCAGCGTCAGGTCGGGGGCCTTGATATCCGCCACCAGCCCCACCGACATCCGCGACACGATCCGGGCCTCGACCCCGTCGAGCGCCTGTGGGCACCGATCCGCGCTGATGACCAGCCGCTTGCCCGCCCCCATGATTTCGTTGACGGTGTGGAAGAATTCTTCCTGCGTCGCATCCTTGCCCGCGATGAACTGCAGATCGTCGATCAGCAGTAGGTCCGCTGCGCGCAGCCGCTGCTTGAACGAAAACGTGTCCTTCGCGCGCATCGCTGCGACGAAATCGAACATGAACCGCTCGGCGGACATGCAGATCACGGTCGCCTCGGGCCGGGCGTCGAGAAACGCATGACCGATCGCATGCATCAGATGTGTCTTGCCCTGCCCCGTTCCCGAATGGAGGAACAACGGGCTGAACCGCGGCGGTCCCGGTTCGGACAGCGTCCGCGCCGCGTTGAACGCCACACGATTCGACGCATCGACCACGAAACGATCGAAGGTGAAGCGCGCATCGAGCGTCGGACGAATCGCGACCGGCCCCGATGCCCGGGCCACCGCCGCCGGGATAGCCGCCGATGCAGCGAGGCTCGACGCGGGTGTCCCCGCGTCGATCGGCCCGGCAGCGACCGGCGCGGCAGCCGTGGGCTCCGCGATCGTCAGGACGATCGGCGCCGGGCCCGCGATCCGGGTTTCGATCGACACGGTGCGCACGCGCGGCAACAGCGCCTTGAATTCAAGCGTCAGCCGGTCAGCATAATGGTTGCGGACCCAATTGGTCATGAAGGCCGACGGCAGGCCGAGGCGGATCGAATCGGCCTCGTCGCCGTCGATCAACTCCATCGGCTTCAGCCATTGTTCGAACAATCGGGTGCCAGCCGATTCGCGCAGATTGGCGCGCACACGGGCCCAGGCCTTGCGAGCCTCCCCCTGTGTCGACGCTATCGGCAAATCTTCCACGCGCACCTTTCCTACGACCGCGCGCTAACTCACGCGGCCATCATCATCTTCTATCGAAACGTGCCCCCGCGCGGCGCAATCGGCCGTCCGGCATCTCGCCCTGTGTCATGACCGCGCTCGGTGAACACCGTCGCAGTGAGGCTCGATTATGAGCCAGACGGTCGGTTGATCAAGGTAACATTTTTGAAATATCGCCTTGACTCGACTCTAACCTCGGAAATGCGTCAAAAATCGCACAAGTCGTTGTTATGACCGGAAAATCGGAAAAGGTTCGTGTATCGGACCTTATCGAATCGCGGTTGATCCCCGCATCGCCATCGTCGCACCGGCGCACGAAAAAACCCGCCGGGAAAAACCCGGCGGGTCTTGATCTCGACCGACGCTCAGCGTGGATCAGGCGATGCCGCCGACCGCCTTCGTCAGACGCGAGAACTTGCGGCTCGCGGTGTTCTTGTGCAGCACACCCTTGGCGACGCCGCGCATCAGTTCAGGCTGAACCTGATGCAGCGCTGCGGTTGCCGCGGCTTTGTCACCCGACGCCAGTGCCGCTTCGACCCTCTTGATGAAGGTGCGGATGCGACCGACCCGTGCACCGTTCACTTCGGTGCGACGCTGGTTGCGACGGATACGCTTTTTTGCCTGCGGCGTGTTCGCCATGAAGTCCTCGGATCTGAAGTTCAAATGAAAGGGGCACAGGAATCGCTCCCGGCCCCGGAAAGCGCTGCCCTTAACCAGCACACGGCGAATCGTCAAGTTAGCGCTGACAGCTCGGGCACCAAAAGGTCGACCGGCCGCTCTCGGTTCGGCGACGCACCGTGCCGCCGCACGCACACGGCTCACCCTCCCGGCCATACACAAGGAATTGCTTCGAAAAATAGCCCAGCGCGCCATCGGGATGCGCGAAATCGCGCAGCGTCGATCCCCCCGCCTCGATCGCCGCGACCAGCACCGCCCGGATCGCGACGACCAGCCGGTCGAGCCGTGCGCGTGCAATCTGCCCGGCGGCCCGTGACGGCGCGATCCGCGCGACGTGCAGCGCCTCGCACACATAGATATTGCCCAGCCCCGCGACGATGCGCTGGTCGAGCAGCATCGCCTTGATCGGCGCGACCCGTCCCGACAGCGCCGAATCGAGATAGGCACCGGTCAATCCCGGTCCCAAGGGCTCCGGCCCCATCGCCGCGAACGGTGGATAGGCATCGATCGCATCGGAGCGCACCAGATCGAGGAAACCGAACCGCCGCGCATCGTTCAGCGCCAGCCGCCGCCCATCGGCGGTTTCGATCACCAGATGGTCGTGCGCCTGCACGTCGCCCGCATCGACCCGCCACCGCCCGGACATGCCGAGATGGAACACCAGCGTGTCGCCGCGGTCGGTGTCGATCATCCCATATTTGGCGCGCCGCCCCAGCGCGGTCACCGTCGCGCCCGTCATGCGCTGGCGCAGGTCGACGGGGATCACCTTGCGCAGATCGGCACGGCGTGGCTCGACCAGCGTCAGCCGCTGCCCGAGCAGGACCGGGGTCAATCCCCGAACGGTGGTCTCGACTTCCGGAAGTTCTGGCACGGCCCCCAGCTAGGTTGCGTTTGCCCCTGCCACAAGCCGCGGCTAGAGCCGGACCCATGAACACCTCCACCTCCGCCCCGTCAACGCCGACCACTGTCTCGTTCGGGTATGAAGATGTCGCGCCCGCCGAAAAGACCGAACGGGTCGGCGGCGTCTTCAAAAGCGTGGCCGGTTCGTACGACCTGATGAACGATGCGATGTCGGGCGGCATGCATCGGTTGTGGAAGGATCGGTTCGTCCGTCGGGTCGGCCCGCGCGCGGGCGAGCAAATTCTCGACATGGCGGGCGGCACCGGTGACATCGCGTTCCGGATGGCCCGGTCTGGCGCGGCGATCACGGTCGCCGACATCAACCCCGCAATGCTCGAAGTCGGGATGGAGCGCGCGCGGAAACGCAGGATCGACGGCCTCGTCTGGACCGAGGCCAATGCCGAGACGCTGACCTTCCCCGATCGATTCTTCGATGCCTATACGATCGCGTTCGGGATCCGGAACGTCACCGACATCCCCGCCGCCCTGCGCGAGGCGCATCGCGTGCTGCGTCGGGGTGGCCGGTTCTTCTGCCTCGAATTTTCGACGACGCTCTGGCCCGGGTTCAAGGAAGCCTATGACGCCTATTCGCACCGCATGGTGCCGAAATTGGGCCAGCTGCTCGCGCAGGACGCCGACAGCTATCGCTATCTGATCGAATCGATCCGCCGCTTTCCCGATATGCCGACGTTCGAGACGATGATCGGCGAGGCCGGGTTCGTCCAGACCCGCGTCGAACCGATGCTGGGCGGGCTGGTCGCGATCCATAGCGGCTGGAAGATCTGACCCGATCGTGACCGCACCGATCGTCCACACCTGGCGCCTGCTGAAATGGGGGCGCATCCTGGCGCGCCACGGTGCGCTGCGCGGGATCGAGCGCGATCCCAACACGCCCGCCGCGGTGCGCCGCCTCGCCCGCATCGCCCGGCTGGGCGCGCGCGTCCCCGCCACCCCGCGCTATGCGGACGCATTCCAGGCGATCGGGCCTGCCGCCATCAAGCTCGGCCAGACGCTGGCGACCCGCCCCGATCTGGTCGGGGACGAAGCCGCGAACGACCTGCTCAGGCTTCAGGACAATCTGCCCCCCGTCTCCTTCGCGACGATCTGCGCCGCGATGGAGGCCAGCATGGGCAAGCCCCCGTCCGCCTTTTACGCCAGTATCGAGGAACAGCCCGTCGGGGCGGCATCGATCGCGCAGGTTCACCGCGCGGTGACGCTCGACGGGCGTACCGTCGCGGTGAAGGTCCTGCGCCCCGGCGTCGAGGATGATTTCGCGCGCGCGATCGACACCTATGAATGGGCCGCAGCGCAGCTCGAGGCGCTCAGCCCCGAAGCGCGCCGCCTGCGACCGCGGCTGACGATCGAGACGTTCAAACGCTGGACCGCGCGCGAACTGAATTTCCGACGCGAGGCGGCATCGGCCTCCGAACTTGCCGAATCGATGACCGCGGAGCCCGATTTCACCGTGCCCTCGGTCGACTGGCAGCGATCGACCGCCAAGGTGATGACGATCGAATGGGTCGACGGGATCAAGCTGTCCGATCGCGCCGCGCTGGTCGCTGCGGGCTATGATCTGCCGCGGCTGGCGGGCACCTTGGTCCGCGCGTTCCTGCGGCAGGCGATTGCCGAGGGTTTCTTCCACGCCGACATGCACCAGGGCAATTTGTTCGCGCTGCCCGGCAACCGGATCGCCGCGATCGATTTCGGGATCATGGGGCGGATCGACCGCCGGGCGCGCGTCTGGCTCGCCGAAATCCTCTATGGGCTGATCACCGGGAATTATAAGCGGGTTGCCGAGATCCATTTCGAGGCGGGCTACGTTCCCGGCCATCACAATGTCGACGAATTCGCGACCGCCCTGCGCGCGGTGGGTGAGCCGATGCGCGGGCTTGCGGTCAAGGACATGTCGATCGGGATGATGCTCGACGGCTTGTTTTCGATCACCCGCGATTTCGACATGGTGACCCAGCCGCATCTGCTGTTGCTGCAGAAGACGATGGTGATGGTCGAAGGCGTCGCGACCGCGCTCGATCCCGACGTCAACCTGTGGGACACCGCCGCCCCGTTCGTCCGCGAATGGATCAGGACCGAACTCGGCCCCGAGGCCGCCGTCGCCGATCGGCTGATCCAGGACGTGCGCACGCTCGCCCGGCTGCCCGATCTGGTCCGCCGGATCGAGGCCCGCTATCCCGCCCCCGGTGGCGCACCGCCCGATCCGCCCCTGGCGGACATCCAGATCGTGCGGATCGGCGGCGGCTGGCGTTATATGCTCGTCGCCCTGCTGGCCGCGGCATCCGGGGTCGCGGCAACGCTGCTATTCCATTAGGCGCCGACAGGATGAGCCGTCCGCGCGCCCCGCTCTGGTTGTCCCGCCCGTCACGGTTTGCGGCTCTGTCGACGACGCAGGCACGCTGGGCGCTTATCGCCCTCGCGGCGCTGATCGCCGCAACGTTGCTGGCGCTTGCGACACCGGGGCCACCCGCGGTCGGCGGTGATCCGGCCCAGCGCGCGGACGACCAGACCGATGTCGTCCTCTATCAGACGATCGTCGGCAATATCCGCCATGGTGGCCGCTATTATCCGGTGACGGCGGCGGCGTTGCGATCGGGTAATTATCCGTTGCGCCCCTTCGTCGTGTTCCGCCTGCCGACGCTGGCGATGGTGGAGGCGTCGCTACCCGATGCCGCGATCATCGCGATGCTCTACGCACTCGCGGCGGCGACCGCGCTCGCCTGGTATGCGCGCCTCGCGCCCGCGTTCGCGCGCGGACCGCCGCTGATCGTCGCGATGGCCTTGCTCGCAGGCGGCATGATGGCGTTCGTCCAATCCGACCTCATCTGGTTTCACGAAATCTGGGCGGGCCTGTTCGTCGCGCTTTCGCTGGCGATGCGCCGACGCGACCGCTGGCTGCCGTCGGTCGCCTTTGGCCTTGCCGCGGTGCTGGTGCGTGAAACCGCGGCTCCCTATCTGCTGATGATGGCTTTTTTCGCAGGTCTGGAGGGTAGCCGGCGGGAGGTCGCGGCGTGGATCGGCGCGATGCTGGTTCTGGCGGTGGCGCTCGCGGCGCACGCGCATGCCGTTGACGCGGTCGTCCGCCCGCTCGATCCGGCCTCGCCGGGCTGGGCCGGGATGCTGGGGTTCGGTTTCTTCGTGAAGACGATGGTTATCTCCACCGCGCTCGGTCTCGCGCCCTTGTGGCTGGCCGCACCGCTGGTCGGGCTCGCGCTGTTCGGCTGGGCCGCGTGGCATGACGAGCTGGGCCTGCGGATGGTCACGCTGCTCGCGGGCTATGCCGCGATCCTGGCGGTCGTCGGGCGGGTCGACACCTTTTACTGGGGCCTGCTCGTCGCGCCCGCGCTGCTCGTCGGGCTGGCCTTTGCGGTCGACGGGTTGCGCGACCTGATCGCGGCGGCGACGGACCGGCGACGCATAACCGTGAGGCGGGTGGTACGATGAAGCGCATACTCCTGATCGTGGGGGGCGGGATCGCCGCGTTCAAATCCGCCGAGCTGATCCGCCTGGTCCGCAAGCGCGGCCATGCGCTCCGCTGTGTCCTCACCGACGGCGGCAGCCATTTCGTGACCCCGATGACGCTGGCGGCGCTCAGCGAGGACAAGGTCTATACCAGCCTCTGGGACCTGAAGGACGAGGCCGAGATGGGCCATATCCAGCTGAGCCGCGAGGCTGACCTGATCGTCGTCGCCCCCGCCACCGCGGACCTGCTCGCCAAGATGGCGGGCGGCCATGCGAGCGATCTGGCGACGACCGTCCTGCTCGCGACAGACAAGCCCGTCCTGGCGGTTCCCGCGATGAACGTGCGCATGTGGAGCCATGCCGCGACCCGCCGCAACGTCGCGCAGTTGCGCGCCGATGGCGTCACGGTCATGGAGCCCGACGAGGGGCCGATGGCCTGCGGCGAATATGGCGCGGGGCGGCTGCCCGAACCGGTCGAGATCGCCGATGCGATCGACTTTGCGCTGAGCGGCCCGGATACCGCCGGGCGCCTGGCGGGCCGCCACATCCTCGTCACCGCGGGTCCGACCCACGAACCGATCGATCCGGTTCGCTACATCGCCAATCGGTCATCGGGGCGTCAGGGGTTTGCGATCGCTGCGGCGCTCGCCCGCCTGGGTGCGCGCGTGTCGCTGATCGCCGGTCCCGTCACGCTCCCCACCCCCCGCGGCGTCGAGCGGATCGATGTCGTAACGGCGCAGGACATGGCCAACGCGGTTGCCGCGGCGCTGCCCGTCGACGCCGCGATCATGGTCGCCGCGGTCGCCGACTGGCGGGTCGAGGCGGCAGGCGACAAGATCAAGAAGGATGGCGCCCCGCCGACGCTCTCGCTATCCGAAAATCCGGATATCCTCGCGATGCTGGCGCGCAGCCCGCGCCGCCCCGCGCTGCTGGTCGGTTTCGCCGCGGAGACCAGCTCGGTCATCGACCATGCGGTCGCCAAGCGCGCGCGCAAGAATGTCGACTGGATCGTCGCCAACGACGTGTCGGGCGACGTGTTCGGGGGGGACGCGAACAGCGTCCACCTGATCACCGCCGACGGCGTCGACAGTTGGGATCGGTTGCCCAAGGCCGATGTCGCGGCGCGGCTGGCGGATCGCATCGCCGATGCGCTAGGGCCCATCGCATGACCGACATCAGATTATCGTTGAAACGCCTGCCGCATGGTGCCGACCTGCCGCTGCCCCGCTACGCCACCGCGGGCGCGGCGGGGATGGACGTCGTTTCAGCGGAGACGCTGACGCTCGCCCCCGGCGCCCGCGCCGCGATCGCCACCGGTTTCGCCATCGCAATTCCCGCCGGGTTCGAGGTCCAGGTTCGGCCCCGGTCTGGGCTGGCGCTGAAACACGGGATCACCTGTCTCAACACGCCGGGCACGATCGACAGCGATTATCGCGGCGAGATCAAGGTGATCCTCGTCAATCTGGGCGATGCCCCCTTCCCGATCGCGCGCGGCGACCGGATCGCGCAACTGGTACCCGCAGCCGTCCAGCGCGCCGTCATCGACGACGTCGACGAACTCGATGACACCGCCCGCGGCACCGACGGGTTCGGATCGACCGGGCGGTGATGCTCACCGACGACGACCTTGTCCGGTACGCGCGTCATATCGTTCTGAAGGAAATCGGCGGCGATGGGCAGAACCGCCTCGCCGGGGCGCATGTCGCTTTGGTCGGCGCAGGTGGTATCGGCAGCCCGGCGATCCAGTATCTGGCCGCCGCTGGCGTCGGGCGGCTGACGCTGATCGACGACGACCGGGTGGATCTGTCCAATCTCCAGCGCCAGACGATCTTTACGACCGCCGATATCGGTACGGCAAAGGTGACCGCCGCCGCCGCCGCGGTCGCCGCACTCAATCCGAGTATCGATGTCACCGCGCATCGCACCAGGCTCGATGCCGGGTCGGTCGACCGCCTCATCGGCGCGTGTGACGTGATCGTCGACGGGTGCGACAATTTCGCGACCCGGTTGATCGTCGCCGACGCGGCCTATCGATTGCGGATACCGTTGATCTCGGCGGCGGTCGGGCAGTTCGACGGACAATTGGGCGTGTTCCGCGGGTGGGAGGCCGACAAGCCCTGCTATCGATGCTTCGTCGGCAGCACGCCCAACCGCGAAGCGGGCAGCTGCGCCGACGACGGCGTGCTCGGCCCGGTCGTCGGGATCATGGGCAGCCTTGCCGCGCTCGAGGCGATCCGCGCGATCGTGCCGTTCGGGGAGGATAGCGCGGGCAAGTTGCTCGTCGCAGACGCCCTATCGCTACGGTTCAGGACGATGACGCTGCCCAAGGATCCCGGCTGCCCCTGCTGCGGCGATCAGCGCCCGGTATAGTCGCGAAACCAGTCGACGAAGCGCGGGATGCCCTCGTCGAGCGGCACGGTCGGCGCGAACCCCAGATCGCGCGTGCTTTCGCTGATATCGGCACAGGTAATCGGCACATCGCCCGGTTGCATGGGTTTCAGATCGCGGACTGCCGCGATCCCGCAGGCCGTCTCGATCAGGTCGATGAACCGGCCCAATGGCTCGGGCCGGTGATTGCCGAGATTATAGATCGCATGCGGGGCCAATGATCCGCCGGGCTTTGCCGTGCCATCATCGCCGGGCGGGGTGTCGAGCGCGGCGATGACACCCGCGACGATATCGTCGATATAGGTGAAATCGCGCTGCATCCGACCATGATTGAATACCGCGATCGGCCGTTCCGCCAGGATTGCGTCGGTAAACAGCCATGGCGCCATGTCGGGTCGTCCCCACGGGCCATAGACCGTGAAGAACCGCAAGCCGGTCAGCGGTAGCCGATACAGGCTGGCATAACTCTCGCTCATCAGCTCGCCCGACTTCTTCGTCGCGGCATAGAGTGAGACGGGATGATCGACGCGGTCGCGCACCGAGAACGGGATCGTCCGGTTTCCACCATAGACCGACGAGGATGAGGCATAGACGCTATGCGCGACCGCCCGATCCCGCGCGAATTCGAGGATGTTGAGATGGCCGATGAGGTTCGACCGGCCATAGGCTGCGGGATTGTCGATCGAATGACGCACCCCGGCCTGTGCGCCCAGATGGACGATCCGGTCGATCGATTCGCCGGACAACCCATGCGCCAGCGCAGCCGCATCGGCGAAATCGACCGGCAGTACCCGCATCTCCGGCGCCAGCGCGGCGAGCCGATCGCGCTTCAGTGTCGGGTCGTAATAATCGTTGAAATCGTCGATCCCGACGACATCGTCACCCCGCGCGATCAGTGCACGGGCGACGTGCGCGCCGATGAACCCCGCCGCGCCGGTGACCAATATCGTCACCCGATCAGGCCACGCGCGAATTTCCGCACTGCCGGGCCGATATCCGGGCGGGCCAGCGCCAGCGCTAAATTTGCCTGGATATAGCCGGTCTTGTCGCCGCAATCATAACGATCGCCGTCGAAGGTGAAGCCGTGGAACGGCTGGTCGCCGATCATCTGCGCCATCGCATCGGTCAGCTGGATTTCGCCGCCCGCCCCCTTTTCCTGCCGTTCGAGGATGCGCATGACGTCGGGCTGGAGGATATAGCGACCGGGGATCATCAGGTTCGACGGTGCCTTGCCCTGCGGCTTCTCGACCAGCCCGGTGACTTCGGTCAGCCGCCCGTCGCGCGCGCCGGGGACGATGATCCCGTATTTATGCGTGTCGCTGTCGGGCACTTCCAGCGCGCCGACGATATTGCCGCCGACCTCGTGATAGGCCGCCATCATCTGCGCGAGGAAACCCGGCGTTCCCGCCATCAATTCGTCGGGCAACAATACCGCAAAGGGTTCGTCGCCGACGATGTCGCGCGCGCACCAGACGGCGTGGCCAAGCCCCAGCGGTTCCTGCTGGCGTACATAGACCGGCGATCCCGGTCGCTGCCGGATCGAGGCGATCTCCTCGAGCGATTTGCCGCGTTCGCGCATCGTCGCTTCGAGCTCGAACGAGATGTCGAAATGATCCTCCAGCGCGCTCTTGCCGCGACCGGTGACGAAGATGATCTGCTCGATCCCCGCCTCCAGCGCTTCCTCGACCGCATATTGGATCAGCGGCTTGTCGACGACGGTCAGCATCTCCTTGGGCATCGCCTTGGTCGCCGGCAGGAATCGCGTCCCCAGCCCCGCCACCGGAAACACCGCCTTGCGTACGCGCTTGATCGTCATGCCATCCTCGTCATCCTGCGCCACTTATCGGTGCGCGGTATTTCGCGCAAATGCACGGTTCACTTAGCGCCGTCTTAAGCCAAATCGGTTATGCGGCTGGGCCATGGCCAACATCCTCGTCATCTTCGGCACCCGCCCCGAAGCGATCAAGCTCTTTCCCGTCGTCGATGCGCTTGCCGCGACCGACGGCCTGTCCGTCCGCACCTGCGTGACCGGACAGCATCGTGGCCTGCTCGATCAGGTGATGGCGATGGCTGGGATCGTGCCCGACGTCGATCTCGACCTGATGGAACCCGGACAAACGCTCGATCGGCTGACCGCCCGGTTATTGACCGGTATCGGCGAGGTTCTCGATGCGGAGCGACCCGATCGCGTGATTGTGCAGGGCGACACGGCGACCGCGATGGCAGGCGCGCTGGCCGCCTATTACCGGCAGATTCCGGTGGCGCATGTGGAAGCCGGACTGCGATCAGGCAATATATACCATCCTTGGCCGGAGGAAGTGAACCGGCGGATCGTCGCACCGATCGCCGACCTGCATTTCGCCCCGACCGCCGCGGCGGCAGCGGCGCTGGAGCGCGAGAACATTCGCGATGGGGTCCATGTCACCGGCAACACCGTGATCGACGCACTGCGCGTGACCCGCGCGCGGATCGATACCGATCCGGCCATGGCATCGGGGCTGGACCATATCGCCGCCCGGTTTGCCGACAAGCGGATCGTGCTGGTGACCACGCACCGCCGCGAAAATTTCGGCGACGGCATGGCAAATATCGCACGCGCCATCGCCCGCATCGCCGACCGCGATGATGTCGCGGTCATCTTCCCGATGCATCCGAACCCCAATGTCGCGGCCGTGATGGACGCCATATTGGGGGATCGCCCTTCGGTCGCGCGGATCGATCCGCTCGATTACCCGCATTTCATTCGCGCGCTCGATCTCTGCCACCTCGCGCTGACCGATTCGGGCGGCGTTCAGGAGGAAGCGCCCGCGCTCGGCAAGCCGGTGCTCGTCATGCGCGACACGACCGAGCGGCCCGAAGGCGTCGCAGCGGGCACCGCCCGGCTGATCGGAACCGACGAGGACCGGATCGCTGCCGAAGTCTTCACCCTTCTCGATGACAAGCTGGCCTATCAGGCGATGGCGCGGGCGCACAATCCGTTCGGGGATGGTCATGCGGCCGACCGGATCGCCAAGATCATTACCGAATGGGACCGAAGCCGATGATGACACAGGGTGATTTGTCGGTCGTCGTGCTCGGGCTGGGCTATATCGGCCTCCCCACCGCCGCCGTCATCGCGCGCACGGGCGCCCGCGTGCTCGGCGTCGACGTCACGCAAAGCGTCGTCGACACGGTCAATTCGGGCAAGGTGCATATCGAGGAAGTCGATCTCGACGGGCTCGTCTCGGGCGTCGTCGCGCGGGGCGATCTGCGCGCCGCGACGACGATCGAGCCCGCCGATGTCTTCGTCATCGCGGTGCCGACCCCGTTCGGGGCGGATCATGTTCCCGACATCGGCTATGTGCTCAACGCCGCCACGATGGTCGCCACCGTGCTGAAGCCGGGCGACACGATCATCCTCGAATCGACGTCGCCGGTGGGCACGACCGAGCAGGTCCGCGATCTGCTCGCGCAGCTCCGCCCGGACCTGAAGGTGCCGGGCCGCACCGGTGACCAGGCGGATGTCGCGATCGCCTATTGTCCCGAACGCGTGCTGCCGGGTCGCATCCTGGTCGAATTGATCGACAACGACCGGGTCATCGGGGGCATAACCCCGCGGTGCGCGCGCAAGGCGCTCGCCTTTTACCGTCGCTTCGTCCGCGGCGCCTGCGTCACGACCACCGCGCGCGCCGCCGAAATGACCAAGCTGACCGAAAATGCGTTTCGCGACGTCAACATCGCCTTCGCCAACGAACTCAGTCTCGTCGCGGACACGATGGGGGTCGATGTCTGGGAAGTCATCCGCCTCGCCAATCGGCATCCCCGCGTCAACATCCTCCAACCCGGACCCGGCGTCGGCGGGCATTGCATCGCGGTCGACCCGTGGTTCCTGGTCCATGCAGATCGGGCGAACACCCCGCTGATCCGCACCGCGCGCGAGGTCAACGACGCCAAGACCGATCACGTGATCGCCGCCGCCGCAAGGCTGATCGAATCGACGCCCGGTGCGCCCGTCGCCTGCCTCGGGCTCGCCTTCAAGGCGAACATCGATGATTTCCGCGAAAGCCCCGCGCTGAAGGTCGCGCGATCTCTCGCCGATCGCTTCGGCGATCGCGTTCGGATCGTCGAACCCTATGCCGACAGGTTGCCGCCATCGTTCTCCGGGACGGGAGCATCGTTGATCGACATCGATGCCGCGATCGAAACCTGCCCCGTCATGATCGTCCTAGTCGACCACGACGTCTTCAAATCGGTGCCGCTGGAGGAACGCGCCGACAAGCACGTCCTCGACACGCGTGGGATCTGGCCGGATCAACCCGCCCGAGCCGCCCCCGACCCAGGGATCGCCCGCTAGTACGGTTGCCGCGGGAATGGGGCGCGACTATAGAGCCCCCTCCTGACAGACCGGCCCCAGTTATGCTTTCCAAGTTTCTGAAACGTCCGGGGAAAAACAATCCCCGGTCCACGATCGAACCAGGTCGGCGTGTGTACGCGATCGGCGACATCCATGGATGCGACGACCTGCTCGCGCAATTGCTCGACCAAATCGATCGCGATGATGACGCGCGCGGGCCTGCCGAGACGACCATCATCATACTCGGTGATCTGGTCGATCGCGGACCCGATTCGGCGGCGGTCGTCGAACGGCTACGCCTGCTCAAGCAGGCGCGCCCCGCCGTGCGTCTGCTGATGGGCAATCATGAAGAGATTCTGCTGGCGGCGCTCGCGGGTGACGACAAGGCGCTTCGCCTGTTCGCCCGGATCGGCGGTCGTGAGACGTTGATGAGCTACGGCATCGACGATGCCACCTACGACCGGCTCGACTATCCCGATCTCCACCGATCGTTGATCGACAATATACCCTCATCGCATCGTCAGTTCATCGAAACGTTCGAGGATTTGATCGAGATCGGCGGTTACGCCTTCGTCCATGCCGGGATCGACCCGCGATCTTCGCTCGACCAGCAGCGGACGCGCGACTTGCGATGGATACGAGAGCCCTTCCTGTCGTTTCCGCGCCCGCTCGATAAAATGGTCGTCCATGGCCACACGATCAGTGATGCGGTGCAGCAACGCGCCCACCGAATCGGTATTGATACCGGCGCCTATATGTCCGGAACACTGACCGCATTGGGTCTGGAAGGCGACCAACGGTGGTTTCTATACGCGCGGCAAAGCGCACAAGCGGATCAGATTGGGTCAATGCTTTCCGCATGATAGCCGCAATGCTATGAAGCGATGTTGCTACACGGCAACGTCGACGGGTTTTACGATATGGACAGCTATATCTCTGGTTGCATTGCGGCAGGGAAGCTGGCATCGGGTTGGCCGACGAGCACAAAGGGAGTCCTACATTATGCGTTTTGCAAAGTATTTCGCGGCATTCGCCGCCGCTTCGATGACTGTTGCCCCCGCCATGGCCGCACCGGCTAACCCCGCAGCAAGCCTGTCGGTGTCGAAGTCGGTTCGCACCGGTTCGACCTCGGCGAAGAAGAATGAACTCGCCGGCGGCGGTTTCATCATCGCTATCGTCGCAGCAGCAGCTGTGATCGCGGGCATCATTGTTGTCGCTGACAGCAACGGCACGCCTGCGAGCCGTTAAAATCTGTTTTCAGATTTGGTAAGAAATAGCGGCCTTCGGGTCGCTATTTTTTTGCCTATCGATCGTCGATAAGACGCGGGATGAGAACTCACGCGGCGAGCTCGCTCGATCGATCTCCGCGAACCGACGAATCGCGTAGCGGAGTCCTTCATTCAGATGTGCCAGGCAACGATCGCGATCGGCCACCGTTTGCTGCGCCATCAGCGCAATATGCCAATGATGATAGCAGCGGGTGGTTCTCGAAAATTCAGCCGACCGCACCGAGTGGCGGGAAAAGCGGCAAGTTGGCAAACGCAGCGCCAAGCGACGTGAGCTTGATCTAACCACGTCACTACCGTGACAAATGGTGAGGGACCGCGGCGATATGCCAGTCTGCCCTAACGGAGGCGGCCTGACGGCGACACTGACAACAAGAGCGACCCGCTGGACATTAGCCTGTGCCATGCGTCTACCAACCCGGTGGTTGATCGCCACACGGCACAAATGTCCCTCGCCGTAATCATCGCCGAACGGCATTCCGCGATCAACTGACCGGTCTAACCTGTCGAACAGGCGCGCCTAAATGGGCGTTCATCAACCCAGCACCGCGCAATCGCGACCCCTCGCGATGATCTGGGCTCATCGTTGGCCGTCGCAACGCATCCAGATCGATCACGCGCGCCCTGTGCGTGACACATCATTGTATTGATAGACGGACTACGAGACCGCGGGAGCATCCGCCAAGTCTCTATTCCCACGGGCCAAGCGCCAAATCTATTGCAAGCGTTGCGGTCGAACCCAGTCGATCCGACGGATCACGCCAAGCGGATTACCGCCCCGGTGCTGCGCCGGGAGCTGCACCCTGCCCGAGTTGCTGCTGCATCTGCATTTGGCGCAGAACCTGTTCGGGAATGAAATCGATCAGTTCGACATCGAATACCAACGTCGAATTCGCGGGGATCGGGCCCTTGGCATCGGCGCCGTAGCCGAGCGCGGGCGGGATCCAGAAGCGGGCCTTTTCGCCCTTGGTCATCAGTTTCAGCGCTTCGGCGAAACCGGGGACGACTCCGCTGACCGGCATCGGCGTCGGCTGCTGCGATTTGTCGAAGGTGGCGCCGCTCAGCAGACGCCCCTCGTAATTGACCAAGGTGACGTCCGTGTCGGTCGGATGGGCGGAGCCCTGCCCCGGCGTCACGATCTTGTACTTCAATCCAGAGGCGGTCGTCACCACACCGCTACCGCGCGCCTCGCGCGCCAGTGCCGGTTCGCCCTGCATCGCCAGCAGGAACGCCGCGATCACGGCCACCGCGATACCGATCCAAAGATAGACCAGATAGCTGCGTTTCACGGGCTGGATCGGAACGGCGGTAACGGTCGACATAAGAACACCTGGAGCTGGGGTGCCGGGCCGACCGCCACCGGGAATCACATCGCGCGGCCAGCGCGCGACACCGGCGCCCGTCAGGACGCCGGGTGAGAGGCTCTGTTACCGGGCGCCATCGCGCTCGGCGCGCTTGCGCTCGAGCTTGCGCGCACGGCGAACCGCGGCGGCACGCTCGCGCGCGCGCTTCTCGCTGGGCTTCTCGTAGTGACGGCGCAGCTTCATTTCGCGATACACGCCCTCACGCTGCAGCTTCTTCTTGAGCGCGCGAAGGGCCTGATCGACATTGTTGTCGCGAACGATGATCTGCATAAAACCAACTGACTCCGGATCGAACGAATAGCGCGGCCACGGACCCATGTCCGCGCCGTGTGACCCGGGCCGCCTAGCAAAGCACGCCGCCCCACGCAACCCGCAACCGCGGTTGCCCGGATCGTATCGCGGACGCTAAGGCGGTCTCCATGACCCCGCTGACGCTGTACAACAGCCTGACCCGCCGCGCCGATCCTTTCGTGCCGATCGATCCCGCCAACGTCCGCGTCTATTCCTGCGGCCCGACCGTCTATCACTATGCCCATATCGGCAATCTGCGTGCGTATATCTTCACCGACACGCTGGCGCGGGTGCTGCGGTGGAAGGGCTATCCGCTCACCCACATCATCAACATCACCGATGTTGGCCATCTGACGAGTGACGCCGATGCTGGCGACGACAAGATGGAGGCGGCGGCGAAAGCCAGCGGGCAGGATATCTGGGCGATTGCAAAACACTATACCGATGCGTTCAAGACCGATCTGAAGGCGCTCAACATCGGTGATCCCGCGAATTTCCCGCTTGCGACCGACCATGTTCCCGGGATGATCGCGTTCGGCGAGGCGATCGAGGCGGATCATTGCTATCGCCTGCCCGACGGCCTGTATTTCGACACCGCCACGGTGCCCGAGTACGGCAGTCTGGCGCGGTCATCGCATGACGATGGGGAAAGCCGGATCGACCCGGTCGACGGCAAACGCAACCCGGCGGACTTCGCGATCTGGCGCACCAGTGGCGCGGACGAACATCGCCAGATGGAATGGGACAGTCCGTGGGGCCGCGGTGCGCCGGGCTGGCATTTGGAATGTTCGGTGATGAGCCGCCAGTATCTGGGTGACCGGTTCGACATCCATACCGGTGGCATCGATCACCGCGAAATCCATCATCCGAACGAGATCGCCCAGAATCAGGCGATGAGCGGCACCGCGGACACCGGCGCAACCGTGTGGATGCATAACAACTTTCTGGTCGATCGTACGGGAAAGATGTCGAAATCGGGCGGTGAGTTCCTGCGATTGCAGACGCTGATCGATCGCGGATTCCACCCGCTGTCCTATCGCCTGATGTGCCTCCAGGCGCATTACCGGTCGGAACTGGAATTCAGCTGGGCCAATATCGCGGCCGCTCAGACCCGGCTCAAACGACTGGTCCAGACCGTTGCCGCGTTGCGCGATCGTCCCGCTACGTCTGCGACCGGGACGACGGACGCGTATCGCGACCGGCTGGACGCCGCGATCGCGGACGATCTCAACACCGCGAAGGCGCTGCCGGTGCTCGACGAACTGCTCGCGGACAAACTCGTCGCCCCCGCGAATCGGCTGGCGGCGCTAGCCGACGTCGACGCGGTGCTGGGGCTCGACCTGCTGGTTCTCACGCGCGAGGATCTGCGGATCCGGTCCTCCGCCGCCACGATCGACGAAGACGCCGTCGCGGCACGGCTCGTCGAGCGGCGTGAAGCTCGCGCGGCGAAGGATTTCGGGCGATCCGACGCGATCCGCGACGAATTGACCGCCGCCGGGATCGACGTGATGGATGGCGATCCGTTGGGATGGGATTGGAGATTAGAGATATGAAGGCCGTTCTGCCCGCCGTCGCCCGCGCCTTGCTCGAATCGCGCCTACCCGCCGCGATCGAACCGGTGTGGTTCTCCAGCCCCGCGGAAGCGAATTCGATGATCGCGGATGCCGAGATCGCGTGGGTCGACATGCAGCCGACCGATCTGGTCGCAGACGCGATCCGCGCTGCCGGGCCGGGGCTGAAATGGGTGTCGACGATCTATGCCGGACTCGACGCCTTTCCGCTCGACCGGTTGCGCGACCATGACGTCACGGTCACCAATGGCGCGGGGATCAACGCCTATGCGGTCGCCGAATATGCGGTGATGGGCGTGCTGGTGGGGGCGAAACGGTTCGACGAGGTGGTCCGCGCGCACGACGCGCATGAATGGCCGAAGGATGCGCCGGGCAAGATCGAATTGTTCGACACCAGCGCCCTCGTCGTCGGCTATGGCGCGATCGGCAAACTGATCGGCGAACGGCTTGCCGCCTTCGGCGTGGCGGTCACCGGCGTCACGCGATCGGGCCGTGACGGCACGCTAACCCCGGACGCCTGGCAAGCGCGGCTCGGCGACTTCGACTGGGTCATCCTGGCCGCGCCGTCGACCGATGCGACGAAGGCCATCATCGGCACCGACGAACTGGCCGCGATGAAACCAATGGCTTGGCTCATCAACATCGCGCGCGGCGATATGATCGATGACGACGCGCTGATCGCCGCGCTTGAATCGGGGGTGATCGCGGGGGCGTTCCTCGACCCCACCAACCCGGAGCCGCTTCCCGCCGACCATCCCCTGTGGAGCGCGCCGAACTGCATCATCACGATGCATCTGTCGGGTCGCAGCCAGACCAAGATGTTCAGTCGTGCCGCGGACCTGTTCGTGGAAAACGCGCACGCCTATGTCGCCGGGAAACCGATGCGCAACGTCGTCGATCTCGCCGCGGGCTACTGAAGCGGCTGATCCCGCGTCGCCAGGATCGGGGGCAGATAGGGCGTAGGTGCGTCTGCGGGAATGCGACCGATTTCCTCTGCGATCCGCGCCGCCCGCACCGAGGCGGATCGATGCGTCCGGCTGCGAAACAAACCCCCGTCGACGTCGCCGCCATGGTCACGCCAGAAATTCACCGCGATTATAGGGTCGTATCCCGCGTTCCTCAGAAGATACATGCCGAGGAGATCGGCATCGTCCTCGGTCTGGCGAAACAATCGGCCATTACGTCCGACCTCCGCCAGCAACCCCCGACTGACCTTCGCCGCATCGAGCCGAGCCCGATGATTAAGGATATTATGGGCCAGCTCATGCGCCACGACGACCGCGACATCGTCGTCGCCATAGTCTTCGAAGAATTTCACACCGACCTGCACGATCGTGCCGTCGGCGGAGGCATCGAGCTTCGGCCCCAGCAAGATTTCGAAATTACTGCGGCAGCCGGGCGATGCCTGCAGGGTGACGGTGCGTTGCGCGCCGTCGTGGATCACCGTCACGGCGAGCGGTTCGCCAGCGGGACGGGCCGCGATCCGGGCCAGTACCACATCGCGCGCATCACTGGTGGCTCCCGCCCTGCCCGGGTCGCGCGCATCGACGGGCGCGCCCGCGATCGCGACGATCGCATCATTGGCCATGATCCCGGCGCGCGCGGCCGGGCCACCCGGCACCACCGCCTCGACCGCGATCGGCGCCGCAAATCCGAACACCGCATGGGCGGTATTACGCAACGCGGGATCATATTGACCGATCGCATGGATGGCCCAGCCCGGGGTCGGCGCCGTCCGGCGGCACAGCGCCACGTTGGCGGTCGTCAGCCGATAGGCGATCGTCGCCATCCGCAGGTCGACCGCGCGCAACGCCGCGAACGTCGCGGCCTCGGTCGACCGGTCGCCGGGCGCGGCGACCGCGGCGGACATCGGGGTCATCAGCATGGCCAGGGCCAGCCATCGGGAAGAGATTTTGCGCATCGTCATCGGCCCTAGCGCGCCTAGGCCTTCGCCACGCTGAACGCCAGCGGCTGCGCCCGCCACAAGCTTTCCTTCGTTGCGCCCCCGGTCGATTCGTCGCATGGAGCCGCTCCGCTGACGTGAGGACGATACCATGGCCGCAAATTGGGCCCCCAACAGCTGGACCGACGCCGAAGTGCGCCAGTTGCCCGACTATCCCGACACCGCCGCACTGACCGCGGCGACGGATACGCTCAGGTCGTTTCCGCCGCTCGTCTTCGCGGGCGAAGCGCGCAACCTGACCAGCGCGCTCGCCGACGTCGCGGCGGGCAAGGCGTTCCTGCTCCAGGGGGGCGATTGCGCGGAAAGCTTCGCCGAATTCCATCCCAACAACATTCGCGACACGTTCCGCGTGCTCCTGCAGATGGCGGTCGTCCTGACCTATGCCTCGAAACTGCCGGTCGTGAAGGTCGGGCGGATGGCGGGCCAGTTCGCCAAGCCGCGGTCCGCCGACACCGAAACGATCGATGGCGTCGAACTGCCCAGCTATCGCGGCGACAACGTCAACGATATCGCCTTCACCCCGCAAGGCCGCCTGCCTGATCCCGACCGGATGATCCGCGGGTATAACCAGTCGGCGGCGACGCTGAACCTGCTGCGCGCGTTCGCGCAGGGCGGCTATGCGAACCTGCAGGAAGTCCATCGCTGGACGCACGACTTCATGGGCCGCAGCCCCTGGGCGCAGAAATACACCGAAACCGCCGATCGGATCGGCGATGCGCTCGATTTCATGGCGGCGTGCGGGATCGACCCCGAAACCGTGCCGCAATTGGCGCAAACCAGCTTCTACACCAGCCACGAGGCGCTGTTACTCCCCTATGAGCAGGCGATGACGCGCGAGGATTCGCTGACGGGCGACTGGTACGACACCAGCGCGCATATGCTCTGGATCGGCGATCGCACGCGCTTCGCCGGATCGGCGCATGTCGAATTCCTGCGCGGGATCGACAATCCGATCGGCGTCAAATGCGGGCCTAGCCTCGATCCGGATGCACTGTTGGCGATGCTCGATACGCTCAATCCGGCGCGGGTGCCCGGGCGGATGACGCTGATCACCCGCTATGGCTATGACAAGATCGAGGCGCATCTGCCCAAGCTGGTCCGCGCGGTGACACGCGAAGGCCACCCGGTGGTGTGGAGCTGCGACCCGATGCACGGCAACGTCGTCAAGGCCGCCAACGGCTATAAGACGCGGCCCTTCGAACGAATTCTCGCCGAAGTCCGCGGCTTCTTCGCGGTCCATCGCGCCGAGGGCACGCACGCCGGCGGCATCCACGCCGAAATGACCGGCCAGAACGTCACCGAATGCACCGGCGGCGCGATCGACGTGACCGAACAATCGCTCGCGGATCGCTATCACACGCATTGCGATCCCCGGCTGAATGCGGGGCAGAGCCTGGAACTGGCGTTCCTGCTCGCGGAAATGCTGAACACCGAAATGGCCGAACGCAAACTCGCGGCGGCCTGATCCGTACGACGTCTCGACCGGGGCCTAGACCCCGGCGAGCGTACCGGTCGCGACCACCGGCCCGGTGGGCAACCCGGTCGGCGATCCGCCGACGGGTTCGATCGATACCGCGAGCGTCACGCCGGGTGCCATGCGCCGCAGGTCACGTCCGCCGATTGACACCCGCGAACTGGCGCCGTCGAGCAGCCCGAGCGGATGCGGCGGCCCCTCGGCCTCGATCGCCCACAGCTGCGCGCTGCGCCCCGATGGGACGTCGACGCCGCCCGCCAGCCTGATCTCGCCGGTACGCGCGTCATAGCTGGCCGCGAAGGGCTTGGTGTCGCCGCCATCCTTCGTCGGCGTGATCGCGGCGATCAGCGGCGCCGCAGCGCCCGTGGCGACCGGAGCTTGCTCGACCACGATCCGCTGTGGCCGCAGCGCCAGCGCCAACACCAGGCACGCCGCGATCAGTGTCGCGAGCCCCGTCGCCCATGCCCAGCCGGTGCGCGACGCCGGGGCGGCAACCACCGTCGACCCGGATCGCATCGATCCAGGCGCCGCCATCGCCGCGATCCGCGCGCCGACCGTTTCGGACGGCACGGCATCGGGCCATTGCGCGAACAACAGCGCGAAATGGGTGCGCCACGCCTCGACCTCACGCGCGAACCGCGGATCGGCCAGGACCCGCCGCATCGCCTCCTCGCGCTCGTCGCCATCGAGCACGCCCAGCGCCAGTTCGGCGGCCATCGCGGCCCGCTCGTCAGGCGTTGTCATCGAGACAATCCTTGAGCCTGATCAGCCCGCGCCGCACCCAGCTCTTCATCGTGCCGAGCGGAACGCCCTGCCGTTCGGCGAGTTCGGCATAGGTCAGCCCGTCGAAGAACGCGGTGCGGATCGCCTGCCGCTGCGGGTCGTCGAGCGAATCGAGGCACAAATGCAGCTTCTGGTCGTCCTCCTGCCCCAACAGTCCGTCGATCGCGGACACCTCGTTCGACGGGATCAGATCGGCTTCGGTCATGTCGGCACTGGGACGCACACCCTTGGCCCGGCGCCAATCGATCGCGCGATTGCGGGCGATCGTGGCCAGCCAGCTGATCGGGCTCGCCCGACCGGGTTCATACCCGCCCGCCCGACGCCAGATCGTAAGGTAAACATCTTGCAACACGTCTTCCGCAGCCTGCCTTTCGCCACAGATACGCAGGCAAATCCCAAAAAGCTTCGCAGAGGTCAGCGCATAGAGTCGCTGGAACGCGCCATGATCCTCATCGGCGGTGGCGACCAACGCTTCGGTCAGTCGCGCCCGCGCCGCATCCGCCTGTGCTGAATCGATCGCCGCCACCAACGCCTGCTAGCCGCGGTCGCCGTGCGTAGCAATCCCATCGGGGCACGATCGTTGCGGTGCAGCAAGATTTCGTGGAAATATAATGGTTAGGCAGCTGCATCCTTTTCAATAACCTCTCGTTCCTGACCGCGTGAGATGACCTAATCTCCAGGTAAAAAAAGGGAGTCACGATGACTGACACGGATCTGCTGATCGAAACGATGGACAACCGCGTCAGGCGGCGCAACGATCGTCGTGACATGTTCAAGATGGTGCTGGGTGCCGCAGCTGTCGGCGCTGGCGCATTCGCCTTTGCCAGCCCTGCCGCTGCGCAGACGGTAACCGACGCCGACGTCCTGAACTTCGCCCTCAACCTCGAATATCTCGAGGCGAATTTCTATTCCTATGCGGTCTTCGGGACGCCGATCGACCTGGCGCTGACCACGGGCAGCGTCGGAACGTTTGGCACCGCGACGGGCGGGCGGAAGGTCACCTTTACCGACCCCGTCGTCGCGCAATATGCCAAGGAAATCGCGAACGACGAAATCGCGCACGTCAAGTTCCTGCGCGCCGCGCTCGCCAGTGCCGCCGTGGCACAGCCGCGCATCGACGTCGGGATCGATCCTAATGGCGCCTTTAGCAGCGCTGCACGCGCCGCGGGCCTGATCGGCGCGACGACGGCCGCCAGCCCGACCTTTTTCGATCCCTATGCCAACGACATCAATTTCCTGTTGGGCGCGTTCATCTTCGAAGACGTCGGCGTCACCGCCTATAAGGGTGCGTCGCCACTGATTGCCAACAAGGCGTATCTGGAGGCTGCGGCCGGTATCCTCGCGGTCGAGGCGTACCACGCCAGCATCGTGCGGACGGTGCTGTACGCCAAGGGCGTCGACACGCGCGCTGCGGCCACCAAGATTTCGGACGCGCGCGACAGCCTCGATGGTGGCACCGATCTCGACCAGGGCCTGGGCGATGCCACGACGTCGAACATCGTCCCGCTCGATTCCAACGGCCTCGCCTACAGCCGGACGACGGGTCAGGTGCTCAACATCGTCTATCTGACGAAGGCGGCGGTCAGCGCGGGTGGTTTCTTCCCGAACGGCCTCAACGGATCGATCAAGACGAGCACACAGCAGGCGTAATCCTGCGCGTCCGTCATTTTCTACTTTCAGGGAGTTTCCCGATGCATACGACCCCAATTCTGAGCGAAGTGCTCGAACGATCTGCCCTGCGGCGCGAAGAACGCCGTGGTTTCCTGCGCATGGCCGGTGGCGCCGCTGCCGCTGTCGGTGGGATGTCGCTGCTGGCGGCCTGCGGCAACGACAATAACGGTACGACGCCGACGCCGACGCCAGCCCCGACGCCGACCCCCACCCCGACCGGGGCGATCAACGATGGCGACGTGTTGAATTTCGCGTTGAACCTCGAATATCTCGAAGCGCAATTCTACTCCTTCGCGGTATTCGGCACCGGGCTTGCCAGCACCATGCTCGACGGTGTCGGTACGCAGGGCTCGGTCACCGGCGGTCGCAAGGTGACGTTCACCGATCCCGTCGTCGCCGCTTACGCGCGTGAAATCGCGGGCGATGAAATTGCGCACGTCGCCTTCCTGCGCGCGGCGCTGGGCAATGCGAAGGTCGCAATGCCAGCGATCAATATCGACGGTGGCGCGACCGGTGCATTCACCGTCGCGGCCCGTGCCGCCAAGGTAGTCGGCGCGACGGGCACGTTCGACCCCTATGCGTCGGACGAAAACTTCCTGTTGGGCGCCTTCATCTTCGAAGACGTCGGCGTGACGGCCTATAAGGGCGCGTCGCCCCTGCTGACTAACAAGACCTATCTCGAAGCCGCGGCAGGCATCTTGGCGGCGGAGGCCTATCACGCGGGTCTCGTCCGTACCGTCCTGTACGCCAAGGGCATGACGACCCCCGCGCTGCGAACCAACGCCGGTCTGATTTCGGACGCCCGTGACAGCCTCGACGGGTCGACCGATGACGATCAGGGCATCACGAGCACCGATACGACGCAGTCAAACATCGTGCCGACCGACAACGACGGTATCGCGTACAGCCGTTCGACGGGCGCGGTGTTGAACATCGTCTATCTGAACAACGCGTCGGTCAGCATGGGTGGGTTCTTCCCCGCCGGTGTCAACGGCGCGATCCGGACCAGCGCCGCCAACTGATGCGCTGAACCAGGGGTCGGATCGTCGATCCGGCCCCCATCCGCGTCTTGACGGAGCCTGCCTCGGCCCGTAGACGCCCCCTTTCCCGCACGGCCCCTTCGTCTAGCGGTTAGGACGCGGCCCTCTCACGGCTGAAACACGGGTTCGATTCCCGTAGGGGTCACCATCTGCAGCAAATGGCCGCAGAATTCCGGGAAACTCCGGCAGGTGCACCAGTTACGCGGGGTTTGGTGGTCCATTTAGGTGGTCCACATGAGCACACGTCCTATCTCCCCCTTGAAGCGCCCCAACTCCGAGAACTTTTGGTTCCGGATGATCGTCCCGCCTAACCTGCGAGCTGTCGTCGGCAAGCGTGAAATTCGAGAATCCCTCCGGACCTCCAGCGTGGCGACGGCTCGCCTGCTCTGTGCGGCAAAGCAAGTCGAGTGGACCGATCGGTTTGGGGCAATGCGGCAACACCGTGCCAGTGAAGCTGCCGCAGACGGCGCGCGGATCGTCGACGAACATCTCGATGCGCAGATTAAAAGTCACGGCAGCTTTCAGGCGGTAGCATATGAACTTGAGCTCATCGCACAGACGGAAAATGCTTACTTAGACACCGTGGAGATTTTGGAGCCCGGGCGGGCCGCTGCCGATCTCTGCCCCGCCTACGCTGACTATGCGGTTCCATCTACGCGCGAGAAGATTTCTGCGCGACAGCGAACCCTTCACCGTGACGCCTTGGCAGCCCCGCTCGCGGGTCTGGAAGCGGCGTCGCGAGCGCATGCGTCAGGGTTTTGGCAAGTTGCATCGTGTTTCTTGGAGGAGGCATTCGGAGCCGCCGGATTGCCGGTGAGCGAAACCGATGCGAGAGTTCGGGTAGCAGCAGACCACTTTCTATCTCGACTGCTCTCCCACAAACTTCCGCAATTGGAAATTTCGGCAGCCGCTCACCCTACGCCATCCGAGCTGCGACCATATAATTCAGCACGATCTCGTGATGAAGCGTTCCAATCTGCTGGATCCGCCATGGCAGTTGCTGCCGAAAGCGCTGGGGCGGCAGCAGACGCTCCTGTCGGCTCAAGTGTCCGTCAACGAGTCTTGGGTGAGCATGCCGATGCACGGACGCTTCAGCAGGTATTTAGAGCGTGGGCGGCATCCCGACCACCCGAAGATGCCAAGCTGGTCGATGAGTGGAGAACCTCGATCCAGCGCTTCATCGAGCTACATGGCGACGTTGATGTGACGCTCATTACCAAGACAATGGTGACCGTTTATCGTGAAGCGCTGAAGGGCCTACCTTCCCGACCAAAGGCTGACGTAAAACGCCTCCCGTTACTGGAGCAAATCGAGGTAGCGAGGCTAGGTAAATTGCCCACGCTCTCCGGCCCGACCGTTGGCAAGCACATGAGCGGCCTCCGCGTGGTGCTTGATCACGCCATCGACCCGCTCGGGATCATGGAGGACAACCTCGCGAAGGAGGTGAAGGTGGTTGGCGCAACCAGCGACACCGACGCTCGCAAAGCACATACCCCCGAGGAGCTACAAAAGATTTTCGCCAGTCCCATGCTGACCGATCCTAACGACGCGCTACGCACGAGCGACTTCTGGCTGCTCATAATTGCGCCGCTCATGGGCATTCGCATTGAGGAGGGCGGTAAGCTGCGCCCCAACAACGTCAAGGTCGATCGCGGCATCCACTATATCAGCATCGAACGGGACTGCCGCAAGCAACGCCGCGAGGACAATGCCGAAGGGAAAGGCGCAAAACGGGCCAAGACCAGAGCAGCCTACCGCGATATCCCAGTGCACTGGATCCTGATCGAGGCCGGATTTCTCGAATTTGTGGAGCGGCAACGCGCTGCTGGGCACAATTGGCTGTTCCCCGGTCTGTCGGAGAACAAATATGGCGACCGCACTAAAGCAGCGTCCCAACGCATCATTCGGCGGCTTCGCGCCCTTGGGATCGAGGGTGAAGAGAAGGTTTTTCATTCGTTCCGCCACGGAATGAAGCGAGCTGCCCGCGGCACAACGATGAAGGAAGAAATTGCCGACCTTCTTGCCGGGCATGCGCCGGAGAGTATTGGCCGTAAATATGGCGCCGGCGCGGAGCTGAACGTGCTACGCGAGGCCGTAAATATGATCGACTACGCTCTGATTGACTGGGATCCGGTCATCGCAGCCGCAAAAGCGCGGTTCACGCGCGAAGAAAGTTGAGTGCCTCACGCATGGTGACATAAAGACCCATACCCCGACATTCACAGCAGTTTGAGCCCTTTTTAAAACCGGCCGTTCGTTCAGGTGCTGCTGGGCGGCTGGAACTAGGCCGATTGCGGACTTGACGCCTTCGGGCGACATATACGCCGGAGTATACTTTCGCTCAGGAATAAAGTTAAAGCACACGACTTTTTACTGCGCCACTTGACTTCCGTAAGCAGCGGTTTTCAGTTCAGCTAACCGGAAATAGCTTTTTTCATCTGTCGTGCAGCAACTGTATCGACAGCAATCTTGATCAAGTTACTCAAGAAACAGCACGGCCACCGCCAGCCTGAATGCGCAGCGTCGCCGCCGCCCCAAGTAGCATCAGGAACCCTGCAATCGTCACCGCATGGCGCGGATCGCCGCCGAGCACCGGCTGGTAGATCAGTGGCATCGTCACCGTTTCGATCAGCATCGGGATGACGATGAACATGTTGAATATGCCCATATACACGCCATTGCGTTCGGGCGGGATCGCGCTGGCCAGCATGACATAGGTATTGCCCATCATCCCTGCCCAGCCGAGCCCGATCCCGATCATCGGCATGTAAAGAAGAGCTGGATCGCCAACGCGCGGGATTGCGATCATCGCGACGCCTGACGCCAGCAAGCACAGCGTGTGGGCGGAGCGCGCGCCAAACCGGCGGACGAACGGGATCAATAGCAACGCACTTAAGAAAGCGACGGCGTTATAGAGGACGCCCATGCGCTGCGACAGCAAGGTAGCATCGACATAGGCGGCGCTATTTGCTTCGGTCGTTCCAAACACCGACTGCGACACCGAGAGCGATATATACTGCCAATAGACGAACATCGCATACCATTGACACAGCATCGCGACCGCCAATTGACGCATCGCGGGTGGCATCGCCACGATCGCGGCACCAATTTCAGTCAGCGCGGCGCGAAACCCGCCAGGCTGCGCACGGATCGTGGCGACCTCTTCCGGCTGAAGCGGCAGTTCGGGCACCCGCCAAACCGACCAGACGATGCTGCCGATCGACAGGATCGCGCCGATCAGAAACGCGATCTTGACGATCGCAGGGATGCCATTGCCCTCATGCAGCGCGGTCGAAACGCCAACCGCTGCGAGGAGCGACGGCGCGGCATAGGAGGCACATTGCGCCAGACCGGTGAACGCGCTTTGCGTCAGGAAACCGACGGGTTGCTGGTCGGGCTGAAGCCGGTCGGCGACATAGGCGCGATACGGTTCCATCGTCACGTTGTTGCCCGCATCGAGCAGCCACAATAATGACGCCGCGACCCACAAGGTCGGGCTGTACGGCATCGCAAGCAAGCAGAGCGAGCAGATCAGTGCGCCGATCAGAAAATAGGGTGTGCGACGCCCGAATCGGGAAATCGTGCGATCGCTCATCGCGCCGATGAGTGGCTGGATCAGCAGACCCGTCATTGGGCCCGCGAGCCACAATAGCGGCATCGTGCCCTCGTCCGCCCCCAGAAAACGATAGATCGGCGTCATGTTCGCCTGTTGCAGGCCGAAACTGAATTGCAGGCCGAAAAAGCCGATGTTCATTTCCACGATCCGCCAGATCGTCAGTCGACGCTGTATCATGCCATCCTCCCGCGCGCCTCTTAAACGACGTCGCGATGATCATGCACATTTGCGCAAACGATTGCAAAAGAATTCTTGCAATCGTTTGCAACAATGGCCATTACGGCCTCAAGCAGCATCGACTGCGGGATTCGGAGAGGATTTTATGAACGCCAAAACCTGTGCGCGCCTGATGTCGGCTGCCGCATTCATCGTTGCAGCGCCGGCCTTTGGGCAGGCCGTCGTCGCGGACCCGGCAGCGACGCCGATAGCAGGTCCTGCTTTAGATGCTGCAAACATGGCGACCGATCAGTCCGCCGACATCGTCGTGACCGGCGTGGCGCAGGGCCGCAACCGTCTCGATGCCTCGGTGTCGACGACCTCGATCAGTGATACCGCGATCCTGGAAACCGCCCCGCGCTCCGCCGCCGAATTGCTACGCAACATTCCCGGTATTCGCGCCGAATCGTCGGGTGGCGAGGGCAATTCCAACATCAACGTCCGTGGCCTGCCCGTGTCGACCGGCGGTGCCAAATTCCTGCAATTGCAGGAAGATGGCCTGCCGATCCTTGAATTCGGCGATATCATCTTCGGCAACGCGGATATCTTCACCCGGCTCGACACCAGCGTCGGCCGTGTCGAATCGATCCGCGGTGGTTCGGCATCGACCTTCACATCGAATTCGCCGGGCGGCATCGTCAACTTCATCACGAAGGACGGCAGCCGCGAAGGCGGCTCGATGGTTCTCAGCGCCGGGCTCGATTACCGCGACTACCGGGTCGACTGGGAATATGGTGGATCGATCCGCCCCGGCACAAAATTCCACGTCGGCGGCTTCTATCGAGTCGGCGAAGGCCCCCGCGATGCTGGCTATGACGCCAATCGCGGCGGTCAGATCCGCGCCAACATCACGCAGGATCTGGGCGGCAACGGCTTCCTCAACCTCAACCTGAAATATCTCGACGATCGCGCGATCAGCTATCTGCCCAGCCCCGTCCAGGTGACGGGCACGAACGACGATCCAAAATATGTCGCGATCCCGGGTCTCGACCCCAACAACCAGACGCTGCAGAGCAAGTATTTCCGCCTGATCACGAACCTCGATCGCAACAATCGGCCCAGCGTCGATGACGTTGGCGACGGTATGCACCCGACCGTCTTCGCGGTGGGTGGCGAGCTGAATTATGACCTGTCGCCCAACATCAACTTCACGAACAAAGGCCGCTATTCGGATATCCATGGCAGCTTCATCTCGCCCTTCCCATCGGGCGTGGATACGGCGCAGAATCTCGCCAACCAGATTGGCGGCGCAGGCTCGACGCTCTACTACGCCAGCGGACCGAACATGGGTCAGCAGATCACCAATCCCGGCGCGCTCAACGGCAACGGGCTTGCCGTCCCCATCGTCATGTTCAACGTCAAGCTGAACAATCTCAACAATATCACGAACGACGCGCGATTAAACTTCAAGACCGATCTGGGCAGTGCGCGCCTTAACCTGACTGGCGGATTCTATTTCTCGCGTCAGAACATCGGGACGACGTGGCTGTGGAATTCCTATCTGCTCGCCGCCGATGGATCGAACGCGGAATTGCTCGACGTTCGTAACGCCGCCGGACAGCTCCAGACTTATCAAGGCACGGTCGCCTATGGTGCCAGCTTCTTCGGCAACTGCTGCCGCCGCGAATATGATCTCCGCTACACGACCAAGGCACCGTTCGCGAGCATCGGGATCGAGGCGGGCAAGCTCAATATCGACGGATCGATCCGTTTCGATTTTGGCGATGTTGGCGGTTCGGTAATCGGCGACGGTCCCGTCGCGACGGTCGATGTCAACAATAACGGCACGATCCAGGTGCCGGAAACCAAGACGACGATCATCAATTTCGCCGGGCGTCAGGCGATCAATTATAACTACAGCTACACCTCCTATTCGGTCGGCGCGAGCTATCGCGTGGTGGACGATGCGTCGGTGTTCGCCCGTTACAGTCGCGGTGCCCGTGCCAATGCCGATCGCCTGATCTTCGGCCCGGCAATCACCGCGACCGGCGGCATCGCCGATCGTGATGCGGTCGTCGATTACGTCAACCAGGCCGAAGCCGGGGTGAAGTACAACAGCGGACCGATCGGGCTGTATCTGACCGGTTTCTATTCGCGGACCGAGGAAACCAACTTCGATTTCGGCCTTGGCTTTTTCAGCAACAAATATCGCGCCTACGGGCTGGAGGCAGAGGGCAATGCACGCTTCGGCCTCTTCCAAATCGCGGCTTCGGGCACCTATACCGATGCCAAGATCACGGCGGCTTCGGCGTCACCCGCACTCGTCGGTAACCAGCCGCGTCGTCAGGGGAAGTTCCTGTATCAGGTAACGCCGCAGATCGCGTCCGATCGCTTTACGATCGGTGCCAATGTTGTCGGCACGACGTCGAGCTACACGCAGGACAGCAACCTGCTTAAGCTGCCGGGCTTCACGCAGGTCAACGCCTTCGCGACGTTCAAGGCGACAGACGCGGTCACGCTGCTCGTCAACGCGAACAATCTGTTTAACGTGACCGGTTTCACCGAGGCCGAAGAAGGGGCGATCCCCGCCAACGGCTTTGTTCGGGCACGCTCGATCAACGGCCGCACAATATCGGGTTCGGTTCGTATCACGTTCTGATCCGCAACCATCCCGCAGCGACGATGAGACGTCGCTGCGGGATGCAAATGAATTGGCGTGACGGTGAGCAGCGATACCGACAACCAAACGACCCACTGGCATTCCTCCCGCGCCGCGACATCGATGTCGGCTTCGTCACAACTGCCCCTCATCGGTGCGGCGGATGTCAGGCCGATCGCCGACGGGCTGGTTTACTGGGACGCATGGCCGCTGTTGACCGATGGTGGGGCCCTTTACACGGCCGATGCGGGCGAGCGTTGGTGGTTCGCGCTAGCCGCGCCACGCTTCGACGACCCAGACGACCGGCATGCCCATGCCCGTATCCACTGCCTTTTGGAGCGCGATGGGAATTTCCAGCCGCTCGGCCCCACGCTGCCCGACGGCCTGTCGCCGGGCAGCCGCGAATGGTCGGGTAGCGCCTCGATCGATCCGCAGACGAACGAGATCACCCTGTATTTCACCGCCGCAGGTCGCCGGGGTGAGACGACGGTCACCTTCGAACAGCGGCTGTTCGCGACGACCGGGAAGTTCGACGGCAACTCGATGAGAGAATGGAGCGAGGCGACCGAGATATTCGTCGCGGATGAGCATCTTTACCAGCGCGTCGACCAGCCAACCGGAGAAATTGGCAAGATCAAGGCATTTCGCGATCCCGATGTCTTCCTTGATCCCGCTTCGGACGAACGTGTCTTGATCTTCACCGCCTCGTCCGCGCGAACTCCGGGTGATTTCGACGGCGTCATCGGCGCGGCAGTTGTCGATGACGATGGCGTTTTCGTGGCGACCGCGCCGCTGATCGATGCGACGGGGATGAACAACGAGCTCGAGCGCCCGCACATCCGCGTCTTCGACGGTCGCTATTATCTCTTCTGGTCGACGCAACGCCACGTCTTCGCACCGGCGGCGGGCGAATGGCCGACGGGTCTGTACGGGGCTGTTGCCGATGCGATCACCGGGCCATGGCGACTGCTCAACGGCTCGGGACTGGTCGCCGCGACCCCGGCGGCGTCGCCCTCGCAAAGCTATAGCTGGCTGGTGTTGCCCGACCGGTCCGTCACCAGCTTCGTCGATCGCTGGGGGGACAGCGCTGACAGCAATTTCGGCGGTACCTTCGCGCCCTTCGTTCACCTGGCGATCGATGGCGATTCCGTTCTGGTGCGCCCATGACCGTTCCGCGCAGGCTGGCGGGGATCGAACTTGGTGGGACAAAGGCGATCGCGGTTCTGGCGCAGGATCATCATATCATTGACCGGATGGCAGTGCCGACCACGCGCCCGGATGAAACGCTGTCACCGTTGATCGATCAGCTCCATCGGTGGAATGGCATCAGGCCGCTGCAGGGGATCGGAATTGCTAGCTTCGGCCCCATCCGCCTCGATCCCGTTGCGGAAGATTTCGGATGCATCCTGACGACGCCCAAGCCGCACTGGACCGGCGCTTCGGTTATCACCCCGATCCGTGACCGGCTTGAGTGCCCGATCCGTCTCGACACGGACGTAAATGCGGCGGCGTTTGCCGAACATCGCTGGGGAGCGGGTCGAGGATGCGCCAGCCTCCTGTATCTGACGATCGGCACCGGGCTGGGTGGCGGCGCGCTGATCGACGGAAATTCGGTCACTGGACGGTTGCACCCGGAAATGGGGCACATCCTGCTGCGCCGGTTGATCGGTGACCCATTCGCTGGAGCCTGCGCCTTTCACGGGGATTGCGCCGAAGGGCTTTTGTCCGGGCCCGCGCTGGCTCGGCGTTTCGGCAACTCCCCTCAGCAGGTCGCGGCGCACGATGACCGCTGGCGGCCCGTCGCGCATGATCTAGCCCAACTGCTCACCACCCTCATCCATGGCTATGCTCCCAATCGCATCATTATCGGTGGTGGAGTCGGCCTGGGCGTGCCGTGGCTGCTGCCGATGGCGATCGATCGCATGCCGATGCTGCTTGGCGATTATTATCCGGATCTGACGGTCGATGCGTTACGCGCGATGGTGGTGCCGGCGGCACTGGGCGACGAGGCCGGCCCCCTTGGCGCGATCGCGCTCGCCGATGCTGCTGACCGCCAGCATGATTGGCACGTGGCGCGATAAAGTCTAACCAGCCCCAATGGTGAAACCGGCGGAGAGCATGAGCGAACTTGCCCAACTTGCGGGCGTGTCGGTTTCAACCGTATCACGCGCGTTAGCCGGTAATCCCATCATCAACCCCGTCACCCGCGAACGGATCGCCAAACTGGCGCGCGATCACGGGTTCCAACCCAATGCGCTCGCCCGCAATCTGCGCCTCAAACGCACCGAGGCGATCGCGGTTGTTTTGCCGTTGGGACATCAGGCCGATCAGCATCTGACCGACCCTTTCTTCCTGACGCTGATCGGCTATCTCGCCGATGCGCTGTCCGATCGCGGTTACGACATGCTGCTGAAGAAAGTCGTGCCGACCGACGAACGCTGGCTCGACCGGATCGCGTCCTCGGGCCGCGTCGATGGCGTCATCATCATTGGCCAATCCAACGAAGCAGCAGCAATCGATCGCGTTGCGCGTACCTACGCCCCAATCGTCGTGTGGGGTGCTCGGATGCCTGATCAGCGTTACATCACCGTCGGATCAAATAACATGGCCGGCGGGGAAATGGCGACGCATCATTTGATTGACCAGGGTCGCCGGCATCTAGTGTTTCTTGGCGACAGCGCGGCCCCTGAAATTGCACAGCGCGAGGCCGGCTTCCGCAAGTCGTGCGAAGCAGCCGGTTTGGGCGCGACCGCACATACTATCCGCGTGGGCTTGGTATCCGACAGCGCCTATCGCGACCTGTTGCGCCTGATCGCCGATGAACCCGACATTGATGGAATCGTCGCTGCATCCGACGTCATCGCTATCGCAGCCATTCGGGCGCTCGAACGGCTGGATCGTGCAGTGCCACGAGACGTCAGCGTTATCGGCTTCGACGATGTGCCCATTGCTGAACATATAGTCCCGCCCTTGACCACGATTGCGCAGGATTTGCGATTGGGCGCCGAATTGCTCGTTTCCAAATTGCTGCGGATCGTCGCCGGCGGACAGGAAGACAGCATCGAGATGATGCCCGCGCTGATTGAAAGACGATCAGCGTAACGCTGCTTGCTGCGTCCTATGAATGCTCGTCGCTTATGACCTTGGTCGGCGGCCAAAGTTGGGCCAGTCGAAGACTAACAGTCTCATGTACGCGAGCCGAAAAAGCGAACCTGATTGCTGTCCGTTGATTTGGCCGTTCTGACCCACAAGTGGACGTTCACGCCGCCCTGCCCGCTTCCCAGCTTCGGTCGTTCATTCATGTAGAATGATCCGCACGCCGTAAGCGACGTGCCGAGAACGCGGAACGGCGAAAAGTGGGACGAAACGGTCGTTCACGGCTCGCGGCCTAAAAGACGGCTTTCGCTGAGAAGCGGACACTCGTTAAGTTTAGGCAGCTCGAAAGGAATAGGGCGCGGCCGGTGATTTTCGCTCCTCCCGCGAGCAGCTTCCCAAGCTCGTAAGGCAGGCGACGCAGTTGACCTCGGGACTTCTACGGAATTGTCGGAAGTGCTCCGGTTAGCCATGGTGTTGAGAAGGGGAATCCCCGACACGATGGACTTGAGCAGCAACCATGGAACAAGCGGAGCTGAGCGAAGCGGAGCTGCTCGCCGCCCTGACGGGTCAGGAGGCGCAGCATCGGGCTCGCAACCTCGTCTCGCTGGCGATCGCGCTGGCTAATCAGTCGCTTCACGCATTGCGTCACCATCCAGACGTCCAGCAGTATATCGACCGCCTACGGAGTCTCGATGCCGTGGCTCGGATCGGCTGCGAAATCGAGAGCGACTATTGTCCGCTTGGGGCGGTCGTGGAGCAGGTCGTCTCAAGGCTTGACGATCCCGCTGCACCAAGAATAGCGTGTGCTGGTCCCGACATTGCTTTGACTTCGCGCTGGGCGCATCTTCTCGCAATCGTGCTTCACGAACTGACCGCCAACGCGCTGCGGCATGGCGCCCTCAGCTCCGAGCTTGGCAGGGTGGAACTGCGTTGGGCTGTGGAAAAGGATGGCTCTTCCGGCGGCGACACGCTTCACCTTGCTTGGCGGGAGCGCAACGGCCCGCAGCCGCTCACGCGACCGCGGCAGGGCTTCGGCTCGCACCTGCTGCGACAGCTCGTCGAGCGGAACCAACGCTGCCGGGTAGGCACTCGCCTGCCGCCGACTGGTCTGGTCTACGCGCTCAGCATTGATCTGATGCCGACGGAGCTACGTTGGTAAGTCGGCAAATTCAGACGTGGTCAGGCCGAAGCGGATGAGTTCCGCGGTGCAGGCGGACCCTGTTTTCTTCAGGAGGTTGACGCGGTAGGTCTCGACAGTGCGAGGGCTGATGCCGAGTTCGCGCGCGGCTTCCTTGCTAGTCAGGCCAGCGACCACCAGATCTAGCACCTGCCGCTCGCGATGGGACAGGTGAACGCCGTTAGGCGTCGGCAAATTGCGAGATTTCAACACCTCGCGCGCGGCGGCAATAGCCGCCAGGATCGTCGCCGCGTCGAACGGCTTCTCAACGAAATCAAGTGCTCCGGCTTTCATCGTCTCGACAGCGAGCGCGACATCGGCGTGGCCGGCGATGACAATGACGGGATCGACTCGCGCGAGCGACTCCATATTTCGGATGAGCTCGACGCCCGAGGTCCCCGGCATCACCACGTCGCACACGATGATTCCGACCGGCAGCAGCTCTTGCCGTTTGAGGAAGATGTCGGCGCTGTCGAAACATTGCGCGTCGAGGCCTTCTGCGGCGAGCAGCAGCGCGAGCGACCGGCACATCTCCGGCTCGTCGTCGATAATGTAGATCGGGAGTTCAGGCGGCATTGGTCAGCCTTTCCGCCGCACGCGACGATAATGTGAAAGCGAATCGGGCGCCGCCCAAAGGCGTGTCGGCATCGCACCAGATGCTCCCGCCATGATGCTTGACGATCGTTCGGCAGATCGCGAGCCCAATGCCGACACCATCCGCCTTAGTGGAGCGGAAGGGAGTGAAGACGTCCTCCCGCTCGTCGGGGGCAAGGCCCGAGCCGCTATCTTCGACCACCACCGTCAGGCTGTCCGGCGCATCTTGCCACGCGCGGATTGCGACCTCTCGCCTCTCTCGCCAGATGACGGCCTCGGCAGCGTTGACGAGGAGGTTAGTGACGACTTGCTGGAGCTGGACAGCATCTGCCAGAACCTCCCTGCCGGCGACGTCGAACGCTACTGTCAGCGTCGCATCCGCTTGGCGGATCGCGAGTTCGCCGAGGCGGACCGCTTCGCTAAGGAGGTCAGACGCGTGCTGCCATGAGAGCGCTGGTGCGCGCCGCCCCACGAACATCCGCAGCTGCTTCAAAACCGCGGATGCGCGGAAAACATGCGTCAACGCGTCTTCGAGAGCTGCCGTAACGCGATCGTCATTAGGCGATCCCTGCCTGAGCAGCACCAGCGCAGCACCGACATAGTTCGCCACGAATGCCAGCGGCTGGTTGAGTTCATGCGCGATCGAGGAGCCGAACTGCCCGAGCGAGGTCGCGCGGGCGATCTGATGAAGCCCCCGTTGTGCGATCGCCAATTCCTCCGCCGCGCGCGCGACTTCCGTATCGTCGCGAACGTAGATCATGCGAACGACGCGGGCGTTTAGCTCTACCGGGACCTCCGTCACGCGTAGCTGAAGCGTCTTGCCATCTTCGAGATGGAGGGGCTGTGCGTCGGCCGAATTGCGTCCCAACGGCACGTAATCGTCGATATGTCCTTCGACAGCGTCTTTCGATGGGAAAGGCAGTAGCCCTCTCGCAGCCTCGTTGGCAGCGACGATCTGCCCGTCCGAATCGACCAGCAGGGTCACTGCAGGCGATCGGTCAAACATCAGCTGCAAGATACGCTCGCGGCGCAGCGCGCGGGCAGTGGCTGATCGCTCTCGATGGCGCAGGTGGAGCAGGATTTCGCCGCACAGTCCCAGGCAGAGGCAGAAAGCCGTGACAACCGCCAGACTGCGCAGATTGACCAGTGCGGGATCGTCCGTGATCGAAGCCGTGCCGGTCAGCGCGACGACCGTCGTCACCGCTGCGAGGAGTAAGCCGCCGCGGATAGCTATGGCGGCGACTGCCCCGATGCAGAACAGAAAGGGGAGTTCTACCGACAGAAGGCGATCGATCGCTGCCGTCGTTCCGACAGCGACACCCGCGGAAGCAATGGCAGCAGCGATCCCCGGCCGTGTAACCGGCCCGCTCTGCTCGTCCACCGATGCCCAGAATCGTTGCACTGACAACCCCCAGTTAAGGTCCGGTTCAGACCTATACGGCTAAAGCCCGAACCGGCAATCTTTGCGCTATCAGGTTGGCAAGACATACTTGGCTACCTAAGCCTCTGATAAAAGGGGCGAACGGCTGGTTTCGAAGCAGCCGTGCGGTCAACAGCATCCGTATCCTTACGGACTGCGATCAGCACCCGATCGAGCGTAGATCAACTTCATCGCTTGGCGAATCGGTTAAGCCCCAGCCACGCGCTGATCGAAAGCGCGCCGCTGACCGAAGGCTCCCGCACAATATTTTGCCAGCAACAAGGGAGGTGAGGATGAGAAGGACCGTTGTCTTCAGGCTAATGCCGCTGCTGCTCGTCGCCAGCCCGGCGAGCGCGTCCGACATCGTCTACACGCCAATCAACCCATCATTCGGCGGTAATCCCTTCAACTCCTCGCACCTGCTCGGCATCGCGTCGGCGCAAAACAAATACAAAGACCCGTCGGCGGTAACCTCGAGCGACCCCTCAGCACAGTTCCTCCGCACCTTGCAGAGCCGCCTTCTTTCCACGCTGGCGACACAGATCACCGACGTCATTTTCGGCGACGGAGCCAAGGACAGCGGGCTGATCAAGTTCGGCGATCAGGAAATCAGCTTCGTTCGCGGCCTTGAGTCGGTGACTTTAACGATCACCAACCTGGCCGATGGCAGCGTGACCGAAATCGTGGTGCCACTGCTCCAAGGAAACGGCCTGTGACGCTGCGGCGACGCCAGACCCGCGTCGCCACCCTGGCGACGATTGCCAGCGCGCTCGCAAGCTGCGCGGTCCACAACCAGCGTGTTTGGGAGCCGGCGCAGATGACGCGGCCCACACCGGTGGGCAAGCGGCTGATGCTGCTGCCGCCGGCGGGGGACCGGATCGCGGTCGCAGTCTACAGCTTCGTCGATCAGACCGGGCAGTTCAAGTCGAGCGACAACGTCCAAACCCTGTCTCGAGCGGTGACGCAAGGGTCGACCTCTATCCTCATCAAGGCGCTGCAAGAGGCGGGTAACAACCGCTGGTTCACGGTTATCGAACGCGAGAAGCTGGACAACCTGCTGCGCGAGCGCGCGGTGATCCGGGAGATGCGCTCGGCCTATCTCGGCGAGAAGAAGGTCAACCCGCAAGCTTTGCCGCCGCTGCTGTTCGCGGGCGTGCTGCTGGAAGGCGGGGTAATCGGCTACGACAGCAACACCAAATCGGGCGGCGCGGGCGCGCGCTTCCTCGGCATCGGTGCCAGCACCCAGTATCGCGAGGATACCGTCACCATCTATCTGCGCGCGGTCAGCGTGAAGACCGGTGAGGTGCTTGCAACCATCAGCACGCGCAAGTCGATCGCCTCAGTAGGGCTGAACGGCAACGCTTTCCGCTACGTTGCATTCAAGGACCTGCTCGAGCTTGAGGCGGGGGTTGCCTACAACGAACCCGACGCGCTCGCGTTGCAGTCGGCAATCGAGACCGCGGTTTACGGTCTCGTCATGGAGGGCGCGGCGATGAACCTGTGGTGCTTTGCCACCACCCCCGAATACGGCAGCGGCCTCTTGCGTGCCTATTATGCTGATCGTGACAGCGTGTCGGACAAGACGGTCGTGCTGCCCCGCACAGACAAGGGACAGCCGGTCGACGGCTCGTGCGCTAGCACGCGCGTCGCGGTGACCGGCATGCCCAACGTTCCCCGACCGCTGGCCGCCATGCAGCAGCCGCCGCAGTCGCCTGCGTTAGTGCCACGGTTACCGCAGCCGAAAATCGATGAGTCGAGCCCGCCCGTCCGGTCGGGATCAATCAACAAAGGAGGATGAGGTCACGCCGGGACCTGCCCGGCAAGATTCAACGGACCCAACAGCGACAGGATTTGGCGTCTCGACGCTGATGGGTCCGGACAGTTCGGTTACGGGAACCGAGCTGGCGTGGGTGAGCCCACGACAGGCATAATGCTTTAGGGCCGCACCGGTTGCAAGCCGGTACTTAGATGTCTGTCCACCACTCTCCCCCGCGAAGTCCCGTCGGCAGCGGACCGCCGAGAACCGCTGCTGTCTAATAATCGGCGACAACAGGGGCCGATCGTCCGCGGTCGCGCCCACAACGGGAGAAGAGAAATGAGGAAAATTCTACTCTGCGCCGCATCGGCGCTTGCAATGTCGGTCTCGTCGGCCGCGCTCGCGCAGTCGACCAGCACCGTCAACCAGAGCAACACGGGCAACAGCGCGATCGTCGACCAGAGCGCGTCTGGTGCCGGCGGTGCCTCGCTCGTCAACCAGTCGGGCGCCAGCAACGCGGCGACCGTGACCCAGTCCGACGACGGGTCGAACTTCTCGGCCGGCAGCATTCCGCCGGCAAGCGATTCGACCGTCGACCAGACCGGCGACAACAACATCGCCAACGTAGCTCAGGACACGACGATCAGCTTCAACCCCAACAGCTCGTCCGTATCGCAATCGGGCAACGGCAACATGGCCGATGTCGCCCAACTTGACGACGAGAACAGCTCGATCATCGACCAGTCGAGCGACAACAACGTGGCCACCGTGCAGCAGGGCGATGCCACCGCGGCGCTCAGCGACGAGAGTTGGGGCAACAGCAGCAGCATCGCCCAGGGCGGTGCCGGCAGCCACACCGCCAATGTGTCGCAGCCCGGCAGGGTGAACAACAGCTCGGTCGACCAGATGGGGGACACCGACTCGGCGACAGTTACCCAGAGCGGGGTCGGCAACGGGTCGAGCATCCTGCAGACTGGCCTCGCTAACGCGGCGTTGGTGACCCAGTCGGGTGACGGCAACGCCTCCGACGTCGTGCAGGACGGCGAGAACGTCATCGCGACCGTCGATCAGTCGGGCAACGCGAACACCAGCCTGGTCGACCAGACCTCGCCGGGCGGCATCCGGCCGATCGATTCGGAGGTTTATGTCGGACAGGCGGGCGACAACAACGACTCGCAGGTTTTCCAGCGTGCCAACCAGGGCTATGCCGAGGTGCTGCAGAATGGCACCAACAGCTCGGCCATGGTGAAGAACTACGGCAACCGCTCGGCGGCCTACGTCTCGCAGCTCGCCGGTGACGACAATGAGGCCACCATCGAACAGCGCGGCGAGGACAGCTTCGCGCTGGCCTACCAGACCGGCGATCGCAACAGCGCGTCCATCAACCAGCGCGAGGACAGCCCGCCGACCGAGGCCTTCCAAGCGGCGATTTATCAGACCGGCGACGACAACCAATCGTCGATCGACCAGGACGGCGACAACCACATTGCCGTCAACGAGCAGACCGGCGACTTCAACGAGTCTTCGATCCTGCAGACCGGCTCGAGCAGCTATGCGGGCGTCGGCCAGTATGGCGACAACAACGGCTCCGATGTCACCCAGGCGGGCAGCGGCGAATATGCGCTGGTTCTCCAGTACGGTGACGGCAACCGGTCGTCGGTTAATCAGAGCGGCAACAGCAACACCGCCTTCGTCACGCAGCTTTCGAACGGCAACGTATCGACGGTGCTGCAGTCCGGCTCGTTCAACAGCGCGACTGTGACTCAGTGACGCCCTGCCGGCCCGGAGACTGCTCTCCCTTGCAACCCGAGTCGCCGGGCCGGCTTTTTCTTTGAGGAGGATGGAGGACAAATGTCGCCCAAGTGGATCATTACCAGCGCCGTGCTGTGTGCTCTGTCGGCGCCGACCGCCAGCCTTGCCTCGCAGGCCGTCTCTGCAAGTGGTGAAGCCCTTGTCGACACCGATCCGGAAGCACGCACCCTCTCGGTCAGCGCCGAAATCGGGGGCGACATCCTGGCTTTTCCCATTCCGGCTTCCCCCGAACTCATGCTGCTTCGCCCGACCGCCAGTGGAGAGGCGTCCGTGACCGCGGCAGCCGTTACCGGTGTTAACACTCTGGCGCTGACGCAAGACGGTAGCAACAATGAGGCGCAGCTACTTCAGGCGGGAACGGACAACGTCATGGAACTGCGACAGACTGGCGACGCAAACGACGCCACGCTATTTCAGCGCGGTCACGGACTTCGGCTAGCGGTCGATCAGGCTGGTGGCGCGGTGGTGACCGTGACGCAGATCAACCGGTAAACATATGTCGCATTCCGCCCTCTCTTGGTCGAGGCACGGCATTGCGATCCTGCTCGTCGGCACGTCATCCTGTGCCATGGGCGAGGCCGCGGTCGCTAAGCGCCAACAGCAAGAACCGGGAATGGACGTGATCGGGGTCCATCAACTCGCTCCCCATCTGTCTGACCGCGTAATCGCCGCACCGGCGATTGACGGGAACAAAAAGTCGGCTGTCATCAGCCAGCTACCCACCGACGCGGCGGTGTCAGATTTGGCGGATGCACCCGAGCCGAGCCTCACTGGCACCGGCGATACACCGAACGGCGAACTTTACCGCGAGGTGGAGCGCATTTGGCAGCAGATTAGGCAACGCGGCCAGCAGCCGACCCCAGAGCTGCTCGCGAACGAGATCGGTCCCGAGGCGCTCGCCCGCTTCCTGTCGACCTATCCGAACGCCGAGCGGCTTCTCACCGACCGCAAACCGCTACCTCCGCCGGAGCCGTCCAATGTCGAGCCGGGGCAATGACGACGGGCTCGCTATTGTTGCTTGCGGCAGCGCTGCTGTCGCTGGATGTGACGAGATCAAGCGTGGCTGAGGACCAACGCCCCCTGCACCTGCGGGTCGAGCGCGAGGGCAACCAGCTTGTCGCGCGAGTGATAGCGCGTGCCTCACCGCCGGTCAGGGTGCGCTTCGTCTTAGAGATCAACGCGCCGTCCTTTACCCGTCACGCTGGTCTCGTTGAGGCCCGACCCTCCGAACAGGTCATTTCGACCATACGCTTTCGCGCGGCCGACGAGTGGACCGCGCGCCTGACAGTGAAACCGGCCACAGGTGGGACATATGTTGAAGATGCCGAGGCCGGAAACCTAGGATGACGGTACAGAGAAGGTGAGAGGCTCGCGCGGCGAGTGCAATAGTTGGCCAGACAAATTCCAATTCTTTTCGACGACTTGGCGTCCATGATCATGAATGAAAGGCAGCTCACACCTTCGAAGCCCCGAAAAGCGGACAGGCTGGTGTCCACCCTTCTCTCCGCCTGCGTTCAACGATGCCAGGCGGTGGAATGACGAAAGATACCTTTGTCCTTTTTGATCGCCTGAAAGCTGCATTTCCGGCTTCGAGCAACATTTGACCTGTCGGGCTGCCGCCCCGCTAAACCATCGATTGCGTAATGCGAAGCTTAGTCCTTTAATCCTCGCAAAATCGATCCGCAAAAATTACTACCAGATTGTGATATATTTTGGTATCGTTTTTTGATCGAGGATTTACGCCACACTCGGCGAGCTGCTGGCTTGTCCCAGCAAGGGCTAGCGGATCGTATCGGCACGTCCGTTCAAGTGATCAAGAGGCTCGAAGCAGGCACTGGATCGGTGCGAACGCTGCGCTCGGTCATGGCGATGTTGGAGTTCCGGTTGAGCGGCCTGGCACCGGGGTTGTCGTTAGGCGATCAACTTCGCGGCACGCGCATCAGGCGGTCCTTAACGTTGGAGGAGTTGTCTCGCCGGACGGGACTTTCGCGGACGACCATAGCCAGTCTCGAACGGGACGGTGGCACGATTGCAAGTCTTCAGCGCCTGCTTGCCGTGCTGGCGCCCAAGGTTCGTCGCCGGGCCCCGGAACGCGCCTATTGGGGGGCGGGCGACAAGGTCGATCGCGACAGTCGCTTCACGCCGTCGGATTTTATGGAATCGATTTACGCCGCTTTCGGCGAGATCGATATCGACCCCTGCGCTAACGAACTAAGCCCAGTCGTGGCGCACCGTCGCATCCTCCCGAGCGAAGGCGGCGATGGGCTGAACGACGAATGGTCGGGACGATTTGCGTTCGTAAACCCGCCTTATTCCGAGCAGCTTAAATGGCTGCGCCGGGCTTACGATCAATGGAACGCCGGGACCGTCGACACGGTGGTTTGCCTTGTGCCCGTCCGCACCGATTCCCCATGGTTTCACGGCGTCCTTAGCGCCGAGGCTGACATCTTTTTCCTCCAGGGGCGCGTCCGTTTCCTCGATCCGCGCGGGAAGGCGCAACACACACCGTTCTCGTTGATGCTCGTGGCACTGGGCTCGTCGGACGACCAGCGAGGGCGTTATGCAGCGCTGGTGGACGGCTATTGGACGCGGCGAACTTAGCGCGGAACTCTCACCGGGATTAATCCCCTCCCCTGCCTTGTATCCACAATGTCACTCGGCATCCGCCGTCGGCAGCGGAGGGCGATTAGCGCGACACCAGTTATACCACGCCACGCGCCCGGCAGAGCCGATGCGCGGGCTGCACCATTGGTGGCGCAGGGTATGCCACAGCAGTTCGGTTCGCGGCGTGGGAATGCCGAACATGCAGTTTAGCCCCGGGGTTTCGTGCTTGTTTGCCTTGGCGCGTCGGGGGTGCCTGGCGGTCAGCATCCTGCTGGCAAGATACTCACGGGGCGAATCGAACAGGTTGTCGAAGACCTGACGATTGATGCGCTCCAACACGATCTGCATCGCGCGCTCGATTCCATCGCGATCCCTGGATGTCGCATTGGCGCGAGCCAGCCGCTCAAGGTCGGCCAGATATTGGTCACGCTCGACGATGATGACGCAATAGCCAGCCTCGAGGTCGGCGGCGAGTTGACGCAGCGCTGCGCCAAAGGAGCGCTGCCCCCTCGTGGTCAGCTTGATCATTGGTCGCAGATCGAGCTGGAACCGACCATCGGCGTGATGGTGGACGACCAGCGCATTATCCAGCGCCGTCAGATGGCGACGATACTCCACCGGGGTATACATCGGGAACATGATGAGCAGCTTGGGCGGGTGCGTATCGATCGTGGCTATCGGTGATGTTCTAAGGCTGTCTTCATTGCTGGGGAGCGGAGGCAGGTGCGGATGTTTTCCGAAAACGCGCGGTGCGAGAAAAGCCTGGCCGCGGGCGATGCCTGCGGCGAAATCGGCTTTGTCGCGATACGGCAATCGGGCGGCGGGCCTGATGCCACCGACGTCGATGATAATCGCGATACCCTTGCCATCGGGGTCGACCAGAAACGTGCCGCCACTTTCGTCTGCCCATAGCCTGAGACAGGGATAGTGAACGACTTTGCCGTTGCCGTCGTCGAGGAGCACCGCGTCGATCTCGAACGCGCGGTCCGACAGGAACATCTCGGCCCATGTGGCGACGACATTAACGCCGTATTCGATCGCGAAGGACCGAAGCACGAACGGGTCGAGAGGGTAACTTTCGTCACCCGCCGTAATCGCTAGCCCTGGCTTCAACAGCGCTATCGGAAGACCGACTGGCATCCTGATTTCTGATTTGCCGCCGACGAGGCTGTCGAGCGCGTTGATCGCACGGTCGCGTAAATGAACAGGGTTCTTGATCATTTCGTGCAGCCCCCTTCCCCACCGATCATCGACTGTGGTCGTCGCGCCATTTGACGGCCCATCGGCCTCGACCGAGCATACCTCTTGGTGGGATTGGTCTGTTTGATATCCATTGTTTCTCTGCCTCATTTTTCATCCCCACCACGGGGATCGCATCCCTTCTCCAATTCTGCTTCTTGCCTGTGGAGGCGCTGCCGCCAGCGCCCCCGGTGCCAGGGCGTGGCTCGCGATCACGCCCCCTCTGCCCACAGAATTGTCGTTGCTCGATCGAGCCCGGCCAGCCTGCCGACGTCGCCGACCCACGGCATCGCTGATGGTTTGAGATGACGCGCTGTGAGCTTGAACGCCGGCGCGCCCTGGTGGATGTATGAGTCACTCGCATAGTCGACCTGGATCTCGTCAGCTCTATTTCCGAATGGACGTCCCCAAGGACATCCAGCAGCTGGTCGGTAAAACCTCATGGCAGCACTCGCTCAAAACGACCGACCGCTCGCAAGCTGATATCAAGCGGGCGCAGTATGCGGCCCATTACAAGGCGGAGGTCGTCAGATTCCGTGAAGCCGACGCTGCCGGACAGGGCGACCGGGCGGAGATCGTTGTTGATAACGCATTCCGGGCACTCGCTGCGGCATTCGGATCGATGGACCGTGCGATCGCATGTGAGTTGGATAGTGTCGCACTGTCGGTCCGTTCCTCATGGAGCAGAGAGGACGCGCGCGCTGCGGAGCGATTGATCCTCGGCGAAGAGATCAGCAACGATTGGGATGAGGATCGCGCGGTGAGCGATGTTCTGATTGACCCGATCGAACGCCGTCGCTTTCTGTTAAGATCTGAATTGCTCGAATCGAACGTCCAGACCGGCGGAATTGCGCACCAGGAACTGGCACGGGCGTTGGCGGCCAGCGGCGATTACGGTGCCGTGTCGTTCCAAGTGGCCTGCATAGCTTATCCAGTTCGCGAGATCGATCTTAACGATGATCGCCAGTTCACCGCTATCGCCGCAGCATACCTTGCTCGCCTCGCAAATCACGAGTTCGCGATAGCGCCGGAACTTCAAGCCACGCTCTCTCCGCTAGTTGGCGTTGGATCATCTCGCTCCGAAGTGTCGAGGCACCGTTCGATCCCTGACGCGGCGATTCCCGCCCCCCCGGACCAGCCCGCGCGGACGCTATGGGATGCCTTCGATCTTTGGAAAGCTAGCAAGCGCATGGTCCAAAACAACAAGACTGCCGACGAGTTTGCCACGGCCATCAGGCGCTTCGAGCAGATCACCGGAATCAATAATATCAGCGACATCAAGCCCGATATCGCCAAAGCATTCAAGCGCGGGGTTGAGCAACTACCTTATCGACCCAAAGGGGCAGTTGCCGCATTGCCTGCTTCTCAACAGATTGCGATTGCGCACGAAAAGGGTCTGGCGACCTTGTCCCCTCCTACAGTCAAGAAGCATCTGACCGCGATTAGCGCAGTCCTCACGTCAGCCGTTGAGGAAGGCTGGATCCTGTCCAACCCGGCAGCAAAGATCACCGTTGACGGTGCCAGATGGGATGGCACCGAACGCGAGCATTTCAATGACGATGACATGAAGCTCATCTACCATTCACCGCTGCTGACAGATCCGGATGCGTGCAGCGATACGATGTTCTGGATCCTGTTTCTTTCCCCCTTTCATGGGGTGCGGCCAGGAGAGCTCTGCAATTTGAAGCCGGATGACGTCGTGCGTGACGGCAATGAATGGCTGATGCGAATAAAGGCCGACCGGCGCTCACGTCACCAAGACCTGAAGGCAGTTGGGGTGCGCCCCCTGCGGACAAAAACGAAAAGCTCGATCCGTGAAGTGCCGATCCATTGGATCATTGATGAGGCAGGCTTCACCGATTTTGCGCGGCTTATGAGAACTGCCGGTGCCACGTGGCTGTTCAACGATTTGTCGGCCGATAAGTATGGCGATCGCTACAAGTATCTCTCACGCACCATCAACGCAAAGCTTCGTGAGCTGGGCATAACGGATCCCGATAAATCATTCTACTCGACCCGACACAGCATGAAACGCGAAGGTCGGCGTCAGCGAATCGCTTCTCAAAATCTAAATCAGTTATCGGGTCATGCAGAGGCTAATGTTGGCGAACGATACGGACAGGGCGTCCCCGCCGACACCTTGAAAGAGGATCTCGACCGACTTGAATACCGCAGCGTAGATTGGGACCCGGTGCTCGTTTGCGCGCAACGTCGGGTGGAGCGCTTCAGGACGAGTTGCTTGAGAACGATGCCAAGACATACCGATTAATCCGGGTCGAATTGCCGCCCACCAGTTGTCGGGCTTTCAAAGGGACTTCGTGCCGCGTCGAGGCAAAAATTCCCACAAGCGGTCGTTCGCAGCGCGTTTTTGGCTCCCCAACTTCGGCCACTCGTTCAGGTCGCGTGCTTGGTTTTAGCGGACCTATGAGAGTTCGCTTACGTATCAGTAACTTACCCGAAAATGATGGCATATATGGTGGCCAGGTCGATGGTGAGCGGCAGAGACGTACCCGCTCCTAGATGAACGATACCGAAGGCTCGGCAAAGCCCAGTAGCAGGGTGGCTGCAACGGCGCGTGCGTCGGGGCCTAGCGCATCGTCAGCGAGTTCCCCGGCGCTCCAAAATGACAAGGCGCCGCGAAAACCCAAGGCAAGTTGTCTCGGCAAGCAGTCCAACGCGCGCGTTCGGCAATTCTCCGGAATGCCTTCGCCTGCTCCCAGCGCCAGCGTCCATAAAGCGGTAGAGCGGGTCCAGGCATGACCGGGCTCCCCGCCGGTCGTGCCAATCCAGCTCATCACGGCGCGGTTCACACCCGGCTCCTCCAGCATCACCGCGACGGCCGTGTCGACAGCGAGCATCACGCGAGACGCAGCGTTTCCCGGAAGCCGCGCCTCGGCAAACCGCATCGCCATCGCGTCTGTCCGGCGTTCGGAAAGGGCATGCATGATCGCACCCTTGCTTCCGAAATGATTGAACGGCGTGGCGAAGCTGACGCCGGCTTCGGCGGCGAGGTCGCGCATGGAGAAATCGGCTTTGCCTTTGCGGAGCAGTCGTTCCCCTGCGTCGATCACGCGCTGGCGCACGGGTTCACCGCGGTCCGCAATTTTTGTCTGTAACTTGTCCTGCACCATCACTCTATCTATATCATGATATACAAATTAAGTATAATGGAGTTAGCTCGTGGCAACCATCACCGCCAAGACCTTCCTGATCACTGGCGTCAGTTCCGGCCTCGGCCGCGCGTTTGCGGAAGGCGCCTTGAGCGCCGGACACCGGGTTATCGGCACGGTGCGCCAAGAGACGGACGCCGATACCTTCGCTGCGCTCGCAGCGGGCCGCGCATATCCGCTGATCCTCGACGTGACCGACTTCGCAGCGATACCGGGCGCCGTGGCCGAAGCGGAGCGGCAGACCGGTCCAGTCGAGGTGTTGGTGAACAATGCCGGATACGGGCACGAAGGTGCGCTGGAGGAATCGTCGATGGACGAACTTCAGCGTCAGTTTGCCGCCAATGTATACGGGCCAGTGGCGTTGATGAAGGCCGTGCTGCCCGGCATGCGCAAGCGCCGCAATGGCCACATCATCAACGTGACCTCGATGGGTGGCTTCATCACAATGCCGGGGATCAGCTTCTATTGCGGCAGCAAGTTTGCCCTGGAAGGCATTTCCGAGTCGCTCGGCAAAGAGGTGGCGAGCTTCGGCATTCGCGTGACGGCCTTGGCACCTGGCCAATTTCGGACGGATTGGGCGGGCCGCTCGATGGATCGCACTCCACGCAGTATTTCCGACTACGACGCCGTGATGGATCCGATCCGAGCGGCGCGCCAGGCCAAGAGCGGCAATCAGCCCGGCGATCCGGCCAAGGCGGCACAGGCTTTACTCGCCCTAGTCGACGCCGAAGCACCACCGGCACGCCTGTTTCTGGGCGAGGACGCGCTGGGCGTGGTCGACCAGCAGCTTAATGCGATGAAGGCCGAGATCGCTGCCTGGGATGCGCTATCCCGTTCGACCAGCTTCGCGTCGTAGCCGCGTGAACGCCGGTGGACGATTTCGCGTCGCTGCTGCGGGCAGCGATGCCGGAACCTTCAAAAGTTTCCAGAAGATTCATAGGTTGAAAAGGGCGGCGCGTCCCGGAAGGGATAGAGCTTCGAGAACGCCACCCGCCTCAGCTGTTTGTCACCGTCTGCCGGCGGATATAGATCACGGTCTGCCAATGAGGAACAGCATTAAAAGCGCGGCTTCCGGGATCGTAAAATGTGGTATCAACCTGCCGTGAATGGGCAGTATTTGTCCTTCGGCTTTGTGGCAGTCAGACCACGAGTGGACGTTCAGACTGGCCTGACGGCCTCCCAGATACCGCCATTCATTCATCTCGGCGCATCTCGGCTTTCGGTTCGAATGAACAGATCAGCTAAGCCCGGAGCTCCAGGGCTAAGGTGGCGCGCTTGCCGCCACCTTAGCCACAATCTGTGCCGCTACTCGCTCGCCACCGTGCGTAGCGCATTCAACGCGGGGCCATCGATGAAGACGGCGCACATGTCATCGTCCCAATCCACGTCCTCCCAATCCGCATCATTCCACCAAACCAGCCTCGCAGTATTGTCGCCGACGATCCGACGGTAGGCGCGGGTTATTCCCTTGCCGAACGAACCCGAATACGCTGCCCAGTCGCCCGCTTTCGCGATCCCGAAAATTGCTCGCATCTCTTTCCAAGGAATTGAGCCATCGGGATTCCGTGCGATTGCCTTTAGAAAGTCGGCGCTGCGCTGGTCGATGCGCGATAGTAGATCCCGCATCTGCGCCTCGCTGGCTGGCGTGCTACGGGCATCAGCCTGCGCACGCGCGGCGGCCACGAGCTGCTGAAGAAGTAGAGGCACGTTGAGGTCGATCTTAACGACCGACTGACCATCGATAAGCATTTCAACATTCATTGGACGTGCTCCGTTCACTGATGAGCTGACGACGATCGCTCTTGCAGGGGAGATCGTCGTCAGCACCCCATAGGATGAGTCAGATAGATCACGATCTGACTGGCTTGGCAATGGTTAGATTTGCTTTTGAGACGGTAAATTGAACAGCCAGCTTGGAAAAGATCCCAAGTGGCAATCCCCCGGCGGGCGGAGCGGTTCGGGCGGCCGCGTCGAAGCGTGGGGCGCATAGACCCGGAACGCGACATTCATTAGATCGTAGATACAACCTGAAAGCAGACGTCCGTTCAGGCGCTGCTGATAGGGTTGCAGTTGCACGAGCATGGAAAGCATGATCCTTAGCGCGGACCACCGCGATGTGGACAAGCGCCCGTATAGCCTGCTTAATTTGCCGATGCGCATATCGACCCTCATTTCGCTACTGATCGCAACTCCCGTCTTCGGCCAGACAGTGCCTCCGCCAATCGAGGTTGTCGATCCGATGATTGGCACCGGGGGCGAAGGACACACCTTCCCAGGCGCCACCGCACCGTTCGGGATGGTCCAGCTATCACCTGACACCGATACCACGTGCGAAATTCGCGCTTGCTACGGCCACGCCGCAGGCTATCGTTACGAGGATCTAACGATCCAGGGGTTCAGCCACACGCATTTTTCCGGCGCGGGCCATTCGGACCTCGGCGACATACTTGTCATGCCGCAGTCGGGACCGGAATTCATGCTCGATCCGGGCGATCCGACGAAACCGGGCTCGGGCTATCGATCGCGGTTCGACCACTACCACGAAGAGGCGCATCCCGGCTATTACGCGGTGACGCTTGCCGACAGCGGGATCCGTGCGGAGCTGACCGCGGGCAGTCGAGTTGGCGTCCACCGCTATACCTTCCCGGGGGGTAAAGCGGCGCATCTGCTCATCGACCTGCGGACCTCGCTCTATAACTATCCGGGCAAGATCCTATGGTCGGGGCTGCACCTGCGCCCCGACGGCACGCTCACCGGGTTTCGCGAGACGCGCGGGTGGGCACCGGGACGCAAGCTCTATTTCGCGATGCGGTTTTCGCGCCCGCTCACCGATCATGGCTTTATCGATCGCGACACGACCGTCACCTACAAAGGGTTTCAGGGGCCCGTACTTGGCACCGATGCAGTCGCGGAAAAGCTGGGTCGCGCGCTCGAAGCACGGCTCGATTTCGGCGTCCTGACCACACCACTCGACGTTCGCGTCGCATTGTCGGGGGTCGATGAGGACGGCGCGGTCGCCAATCTCGATGCCGAGCCCGGCGATTTTGATACCGTCCGCCGCCAGACAAGCGCCCAGTGGTCGCGCGCGCTGGGCGCGGTAGAGATCAGCGCGCGCGCCCCGATGCGCACCTCGGTCTATACCGCGCTGTATCACGCGCTGCTCGCGCCGAGCGTCTGGAGCGATGCCGACGGGCGCTATCGCGGCCCTGACGATCAGGTTCATCAGGCCAAGGGCTTTACCTTTCGCTCGACCTTCTCGCTTTGGGATACGTTCCGCGCCGAACATCCGCTGCTGACGCTGATTCAGCCCGAACAGACGACGACCGACGTCGTGAAGTCGCTGATCGAAAGCCGCCGCTACAGCCCCTATGGCATCCTGCCCGTCTGGCAGTTCGCAGGGCGCGAGACTTGGACGATGATCGGCTATCACGCCGCCCCCGTGATCGCCGATGCGTATCTCAAAGGCTTTCGCGATTTCGATGCCGATGTCGCGCTCGACGCGATGGTCGCGAGCGCGACCTACGCGCCTTATGGCGGGCTCGGCGACTATATGAAGCGCGGCTATGTGCCCATCGACAAGGAGCCCGAAGCCGCGTCGAAAACCGTCGAATACGCCTATGACGATTGGGCGATCGCGCAAATGGCACGGACGATGGGGCGGATTGAGATCGCCGATCGGTTCGACAAGCGGGCCGCCAATTGGCGCAACAGCTTCGATGGGAAGTCCGGCTGGCTGCGTGCACGCAAGAGCGACGGCGCGTTCCGCACGCCCTTCGATCCGACCGCGATCAACTACGGCTCCGATTACACCGAGGGTAATGCGTGGCAATATAGCTGGTTCATGCCGCAGGACGAAGCGGGGCTGATCCGCCTGCTCGGTGGCGATGCGAAGGCGGTCGCGAAGCTCGATGCGATGTTCGACTATGACAATTCGAAGCTCGACTATAGCCATGCCGAAGACATTGCCGGCCTGATCGGCCAGTATATCCACGGCAACGAACCCAGCCACCATGTCGCCTATCTCTACGATTATGCGGGTGCGCCGTGGCGGACGCAGGCGCGGCTGTCGCAGATCGTATCGTCGCAATATAAGCCGACGCCCGACGGGCTCGCGGGGAACGACGATCTTGGTCAGATGTCGGCATGGCTGGTGTTCACCGCGCTCGGTTTCTACCCCGTCGCGCCGGGGTCGAACCAATATGTCATCGGTCGCCCCTTCGTCGATCGCGCGGCCCTGTCGCTGCCCAATGGTCGGCGGTTCACGATCGTCGCCGACGGCCTGACGCCGCAGACGCGCTATATTTCATCGGTCAGGCTGAACGGAGTCGCGCTCGAGCGCAGTTACATCACCGATGCTGAAATTCGCGCGGGCGGTGAGCTGCGCTTCGCGATGAGCGACACGCCGAACAAGAACTGGGCGACGAGCGCTGCTGCCCGGCCCTTTTCGATGTCGATGCAGCGTCGGGGGCAATGACGATGCGGATCGACCGGCGAACGATGATCGCGGGGGCGTCAGCGCTCGTCGCGGCCTCTGCAGCACCCGCGTCCCCGCGTCGCACCGACTGGCACGCGCTGGCCGAGGATGTGAAGGCGGAGATGGCATGGGCGTGGGATCTCTATCGCGCGCATGCCTGGGGCAAGGACGAGATAAAGCCCGTCAGCGGCACCTATTCCAGCTTCCCGTTAAAGACGCACCATCTCGGGCTCAGCCTCGTCGAAGCGCTCGACACTCTATGGGTGATGGGACTCGACAGCCAGTTTCACGATGGCGTCGACTGGGTAAAGGCCAATCTCGACTTCGATGTCGATGGCGAGGTGTCGGTCTTCGAAACCTCGATCCGTCTCGTCGGCGGATTGTTGTCGGCGCATCACGCATCGGGCGATCCGGTGTTGCTGGCAAAGGCGCGCGATCTCGCCGACCGCCTCCTCCCCGCCTTCGTAACGCCGACGGGGATGCCATACCGCTTCGTCAACCTCAAGACGGGAGCGGTCCGTGAGCCCGTGACGAGCCCCGCCGACATCGCAACCTATCTGCCCGAATGGGGAACGCTGAGCCAGTTGACCGGCGACCCGCGCTATGCCGCGGCGGCGCGCCGAGCGACAACGGCGGTGTTCGCACGCCGATCGAAACTCGGCCTCGTTGCGACACAAATCGACGTGGTGACGGGCGAATGGCGCACGCGGCGTGCGACTGTCGGCTCCTATTGCGACAGCTTTTTCGAATATCTGTGGGACAGCTGGCAGCTGTTTGGCGACACCGAATGCAAGGCGATGTACGACGAGTGCACCGCCGCGGTCCTCAAGCATCAGCAGGTATGGAAAAACGGTAGACTGTGGTTCGCGGACGTCGATTTCGAAACCGGCGCCGTGGTGTCGACCGAGCAGGACGAGCTGGCGTCCTTTTACGGCGGGCTGCTCGGTCAGGGTGGCGAGATGAAGCTGGGCGGTGCCTATACCGAAAGCTGGGCCTCGGTGCAGGCGCGATACGGCATACTGCCCGAAGGCTATGACTACGCCACTAGCCGTCCGACGCAGGTGACAAATGCGCTCCGCCCCGAGCTGGCGGATGCCGCGTTCAATTTATGGCTGATTGACTGCAACCCTCGCTGGCGTGACATCGGGCGCATGCATTTCGCCGCGATGAAACGGTGGAACAAGGCCCAATATGGCTATACCGACATGGCCGACGTTGCTGCCGATCCCAAGCGACAGGCGGATCATTGCCCGGGCTATTGGTGGTCGGAACAGATGAAATACTATTATCTCCTCTTCGCCGACACGCCGCGCTTCGATTATCAAAACAATTATCTGTCGACCGAGGGCAATGTGCTCAAGGGCCTGATACGGCCGTCGCCGCGCCCCGATTAATTTGGCTTGATCGCCAACCCGGCGATCATCGTGTCGATTAGTCGACGCGCGCTGTCCTGCCAGCCCGGTTGATCGCGCAGCATGCACAGGCCAATCACCGCGAGGAACAATTCCTCCGACGCCATGTCGTCGCGCAGCATCCCCGCGGCGACCGCGCGTCCGCGCTGATGCTCGAGCGCCGCGATCAGGCGGCCGGTGAAGCGCTTCGAAATCGCGGTCGTCGCATCGGCGCCGATCGCCATCGCGGCGATCATGCCCTTTTTCGTCGCCACCATATCCACCGCGGCATGAAGCCAGCGGCGCAGATCCGCGACGGAATTGTCGGTGTCGGTCATTTCGTCGCTCAGCGCAACCATCGCATCGATGTCGCGCGCGTACACCGCCTCATACAACGCCAGGCGCGTCGGGAAATGGCGGTACAGCGTGCCGATCCCCACGCCCGCGGCGGCCGCGATCGAATCGAGCGTCACCCCAACACCCCCGGTCGCGAACAGTGCCTTCGCGGCATCGAGCAGCAACGACCGGTTGCGCGCCGCGTCGGATCTCATCGAGCGCGGCGGTCGCTTAGGCGCTATTTTATCCATCGCACGCAGCACTCCCGTTGCTAAGCGGAGGACACCTCCGTATAAACGTTTGATCATCATAGCACGCTCCGGAGCCTCGCCATGACTTTCTCGCTACAGTTGACGATCAATGGGGGGGGGCGGACGATCGATCTCGACGATCCCCGAGTGACGCTGCTCGACCTGCTACGCGAGCGGTTGCATCTGACCGGCGCCAAAAAAGGCTGCGATCGCGGGCAGTGCGGGGCGTGCACGATCCTGGTCAATGGACGCCGAATCAATTCCTGCCTCGCGCTCGCGGTCAGCCACGAAGGCGCGGCGATCACGACGATTGAGGGCGTCGCCGACGGCGATACGCTGCACCCGGTGCAACAGGCGTTCATCGCGCATGACGGCTTCCAATGCGGTTTCTGCACGCCCGGCCAGATCATGAGCGCGATCGGATTGATCGGGGAAGCCCAAACAGGCGGCGACCTCGAACGCGTCCGCGAAAACATGAGCGGCAATCTGTGCCGATGCGGCGCATATCGCGGCATCACCGAAGCCGTGATCGAGACGATCAATGCCGAGGGAGCGGAGGCATGAACCGGTTCGACTATATTCGTGCCACGACGATCGCGGATGCCGTCGCGGCGGGGTCGCAGGACGGCGCCGCCTATCTTGGTGCGGGCACCAACCTGCTCGACCTGATGAAGGGCGGCGTGACGATCCCATCAACGCTGGTCGATATAACGAAGCTGCCGGGGCTCGATCGCATCGAGACGCTCGACAATAATGATGTACGCATCGGCGCGCTGGTCAAAAATGCCGACCTTGCCTTCAAAAGCGAATTCGCTTCCAACTTCCCGGTCGTCGCCGAAGCGCTTTTGTCGGGCGCATCGCCGCAGCTACGTAATGCCGCGACCGTCGGCGGGAATTTGCTCCAGCGGACGCGATGCCGGTATTTCTACGACACCGCGAGCGCTTGTAACAAGCGTGCGCCCGGGTCGGGCTGCGACGCGCGTGGCGGCGACAACCGGCTGCATGCGGTTCTGGGCTGGAGCGAGGCGTGCATTGCCACGCATCCGTCCGACTTCTGCGTCGCGCTGGCCGCACTCGATGCGATCATCGAGGTCGAGAGCCGTGAAGGGCGTCGCGATATTCCGATCGTCGATCTGCACCGATTGCCGGGCGATCATCCCGATATCGAAACGATGCTGACGCCCGGCGAGCTGATCGTCGCTGTCCGCGTGCCCGCCGCGGCCCGGGCGCTTACGCGGCATCAGCGGTATCTCAAGGTCCGCGAACGCACCTCCTATGCCTTTGCGGTCGTATCGGTCGCCGCCGCACTCGATATCGACGGGCGCACGATCCGCGCCGCGCGACTGGCGCTGGGCGGGGTGGCGTTGAAACCCTGGCGCGCCGACGCTGCAGAAACGATGCTGATCGGTGCCGAACCCACCCGCGCATCATTCGAAGCCGCCGCGGGTGCGGCGCTCGCCGATGCCACGCCGTCGGGTGACAATGGCTACAAGATCGAACTCGCCCGCCGCCTGATCGTGCGCGGCCTTGCGCGGGCGGCGGCAGGTACGCCCGATCGATTGCCCGCGCTCCCCGCCTCCCCTTTCGCCACGCTTGCCGGAGAAATCCATCATGGCTGATCAATCCCACGTCACCGCGCCGACTCACACTCGCATGGGATCATCGATCGGGCAGCCGCTGACCCGGGCGGAAGGCAAGTTGAAGGTCACCGGTGCCGCGACCTACGCCGCCGACAACAATCCCGATGGCCTACTCCATGCGGTGATGGCGGTCAGCAGCATCGCGCATGGGCGCGTCGTCAGTCTCGATATCGACGCGGCGAAGGCGCATCCGGGTGTCGTCGAGGTGATGACGACCGCGAACCGCCCCGACCTGGCGATGGACCCCGACGATGCGTCGCAGCCGATGACCTTCAAGCTCGACCTGCTGCAGAACGATCATGTGCGTTACGCCAACCAGCCGATCGCGGTCGTCATCGCCGAAACGCTCGAGGCCGCGACCGAAGGCGCGCGGCTGCTCGATGCGCGCTATGCGGCAGAGGCACCGCAGGTCGGGCTCGATGGCGGCGAACCCTTCACCCCGCCGGTGGTGGGCCCCGGCCAGCCCGCAATCGCGAGCAAGGGCGATATCGACGGGGCATTTGCCGCTGCCACGGTTCGGGTCGAATCGACCTACGAAACCCCGCCGCAATATCACAATGCGATGGAGCCGCACGCGATCGTCGCGGCATGGAACGGCAACAAGCTTTCAATCGACATGCCGAGCCAGGGGATGGCGATGGCGCAACAGCGTATCGCCGGGCTGATGGGAATCCGCGCCGACGACATCGACATTCGCAGCCCGTTTCTGGGGGGCGGCTTCGGGTCGAAAGGGCTGATCGCGGGACCGATGATGCTTGGCATTCTCGCCGCGAAGCTCGTCGCGCGGCCCGTCAAACTCGTCCTGCGCCGCGAACATATGTATGGCCCCGTCAGCCACCGCGCCCCAACGCGCCAGACGCTGAAGATCGGGACCGACGCGGACGGGCACCTGATGGCGCTCAGCCACCATACGCGGACGCAGTCCAGCGTGTTCGACAATTTCTTCGAACCTTCGTCGAACACCTCGCACTCTGTCTATGCCGCCGATGCCATCGCGACCAGCCACGACGTCGTCCGCGCGCATGTCGGTACCCCCGGTTTCATGCGCGCGCCCGGCGAAGCGAGCGGTTCGATCGCGCTCGAATGCGCGATCGACGAGGCGGCCTATGCGTGCGGCATGGACCCCCTCGCCTTCCGGCTCGCCAATTACGCCGATGCCGAACCGCTGTCGAGCAAGCCCTTCTCGTCGAAGGCGCTGCGCGAATGCTATCAGCAAGGCGCGGAACGGTTCGGCTGGTCGACCCGCAGCCTCGCGCCGCGATCGATGCGCGACGAGGATGGCCTGCTCGTCGGCTGGGGCATGGGCACCGCGATCTTTCCCGCCATCATGTTTGAAGCTCATGCGCGCGCCACGATCCGCGACGATGGCCGCGGCACGATCGAAACCGGCGCGCATGACATGGGTCAGGGTGCCTGGACCGCTTTTGCGCAGATCGCCGCCGACAGCCTGGGTCTTGACATCGATCAGAGCGCGTTCAAATCGGGCACCTCGGACCTGCCAGACGCGGGTATTGCAGGCGGATCGGGGCACACCGCGACCGTCGGCCTCGCAATCCACAATGCGGGCGAAGCCGTGATCGCGCAACTCGCCGCGCTCGCGACGAATGCCGAGGCGTCACCGCTTTACGGCGCTGGCAATGAGGGCGTTATCGCGAAGAACGGGCGGCTGCACCGCCGCGACGACGATGGTCGCAGCGAAAGCTATGCAGACATCCTGCGCCGCGCGGGAAAGGCGCAGATTGTCGCCGACGGCACCGGTGCCGCCGATCCAGCGCGCGACGCCTATGCGCTGCACGCCCATGGTGCCGTGTTCGCCGAAGTGAAGGTCGACCCCGATTTCGGCCAGATACGAGCGACCCGGCTCGTCGGCGCCTTCGCTGCCGGGCGCATCATCAACCCCCGAATGGTCGACAGCCAATATTATGGCGGGATGATCTGGGGAGTTTCCTTCGCGTTGCATGAGCAGGCTCTTGTCGAGCAGAGGACGGGGCGGATCATGAATGCCGATCTCGCCGAATATCACATTCCCGTGAACGCTGACGTCCCGTCGCTCGAATGCATTCAGGTTCCCGAGCAGGACAGCATCGTCAACCCGCTCGGCATCAAGGGCGTTGGCGAAATTGGCGTCACCGGAACCGCAGGCGCAATCGCAAACGCAGTATGGCACGCGACCGGCGTCCGTCCGAAGCAATTTCCAATTGGTATAGACACGCTGTTGCCTGCTGGCCGAAACGCCATTCGCTGATCGCTAGGGGACGCGAGTTGAACTCAATATTTCGTGTTCGCTGTGGCGAACTACCTTGATGAAACTTATATCGAGAATTTGACAATTCTGTTTTGCAAAAGTTCGGGGTGGTATTTGCCACCAATGGGGCGTCACGCAAATCGGACTATATAGCGCGAATAAGACCCTTAACCCAAAGGTAGCAGATCATCCTCTGCACTGAACTTGCATCATTTGTTTATCGCTAGCTCCTGGATAGCGCGACATGATCGCAATACGACGGGCCTAACCTGTTGGTTTTTAGCGTGAATACCGCATCTGCAAACCGATGATTAGCTCCGATGCCTTAACTGGATGGGACCACCCAGCTCCTTGGAGATGAGCAATGGGACATTCGCCGCTTGATCCTGCGTTTGCTGAACGTCGTCCCTGGAATGAGGGGCATGCGGCCTCCATGTCTTGATCGGCTGCCAACGTGGCGACGGCGCGCGCAAGTGCAGCCATTCGCACGCGGTCGAGGCCGTCGCTCTTTCGAAGTGTCTTCAGTACCTTTTCGGCCAGCAGCGCGGCGTCGACTTTTTCGGGTTCGGTTAGAACGAACGACCGTAGAAGGGGCGGCGTGCGCGGATCGACCCCGATCACCAACGCAAGTGCCTCGGTGTTTGATCGACGGTCTCTGACAACTGCCAGCGCTTCAAGCTCTCGCAAATTGTCGGCCTGCGCGCGAGCCGGGGCTTGCAGTAACGAAAACACGCGGAGCCCCTTCCGGGGCTTTAAAAACATGCGACGTCCAGTCAGTGCCGCCTCGCCAAGGGGAGCGTCACAGATACCGCGAGCCCGCCGTCGACCCCATCCGCCAATGTCAGCACCCCGCCGTGCAATTCGGTCAGGTCCCGCGCGATCGCGAGTCCGAACCCATGGCCATCGGTACGCTCGTCGAGGCGTACGCCCGGGGCGGTGGCATTGTCTCGCTCCGCGGCGGGAATACCGGGGCCGTCGTCCACGATCGTCAGCGCCACGCGACGATCGGTCGGCTGGGCGACGATGTGAACATGGGTGCGGGCATGGCGCACGGCATTGTCGATCAGATTGCCGACCAGCTCATCGAGGTCCGCCGGGTCGATGCCGACGATCAGCGCGGGAGAGACGGTGGCGCCGATCGTGATCGCCCGATCGCTGCGCAATGTCGCGATCGTCGCGATCAGGACGTCGATGGCGGGTGCCAACGGGGTCGCGACGCGGGTCGACGCCACCTGCGCCCGCGCACGGGCCAGATGATGGCGGATCGTCGCATCGATGCGATCGACCTGCCCGGCACGCGGGTCGCCCGCCAGTTCCAGCGCCAGCGTCGCGACGGGGGTCTTCAACGCATGCGCCAAATTCGCCGCAGATGCGCGCGCGGTGGCCAGCGCCATATCATTGTCGTGAACCAGCGCATTAAGTTCCTCGGCCAACGCCCGCAATTCCACGGGCTGGTCGGTATCGATCGCATCGGCCTCGCCCCGCCGGACCTGCTCGATCACCGCGCGCAATCGCCTGATCGGCCGCAAGCCCAGCCGGATCTGCAGCCATGCGGCGAGCCCCAGCACCGTGCCCAAGGCCGCGAGTGTCGCCAGCAGCGGTGTCAGTGCGCTCATGACCGGGCGGGCGATGACATCGCGCGGGGCCGCCGCGGTCAGCACCACGGGGCCGGTGCCGGTGACCATCGTGGTTTGGCGCGCATGGATCGGCGCGCCCGCGCGGTCATGCCCTTCAAGCGGGCGGGCGCCATGGTCATCGGCATGCGGCGGCCCCGCCGAACCGGGGTGTTCCCGATCGGGGGGAAAGGGACTGGAACGACGTGACTCGGCGGGACCCGGATCGATCACCAGCGTGTCCGCGGACCCGATCGCGCGCCCCGGCGCATCGAGCCGCCAGCGCCATCCCGGCTCTGCATCCAGCGACGCCTGCACCGTGGCCAACCGCTGCCAATCGATATCGCCGTTGCGCGACACCGCGCTTGCCATCAGCGCCAGATTGGCGTCGAGCCGCCGATCGATCCCCTGCGTCACGAAGCGACCGAGCACGCCTGCGATCAGCGCCCCCGCGATCACCAGCGCGACGATCGTCGCCAGCGCCGACAGGGCCAGCATGCGTCCCTGGATCGATCGGGGCAGCAGCGTCACGTCGCGGCACCCGCGGTCAGCCGATAGCCGCGCCCCCGGACGGTTTCGATCAGCGTCGCGCCGATTTTCTTGCGCAACCGACCGATGATGACTTCCAGGCTGTTCGACCCGACATCGGCATCGCCCTGATAAACACGCTCGAGCAGATCGAGACGCTCGATCACGGCTTCTTTCGCCAGCATCAGTGCGGACAGGACCCGCCACTCCAGCGCGGTCAGGCGCAACGGCAGACCGTCGAGTTCGAACTGCCCGGTCTGCGCTTCGAACACGAGCGGACCGCAGACGATCCGCGTCGCCGCATGGCCAGCCGCGCGGCGGACCAGCGCGCGCAATCGCATCGTCAGTTCCTCGATCCGGAACGGCTTGGTCAGGAAATCGTCGGCGCCCGCCCGAAATCCCGCCACCTTGTCGGACCAGCCATCGCGCGCGGTCAGGATCAGCACCGGTAGCGTCCGCCCGGCCGCCCGCCATTCGGTCAGGATCGTCACCCCATCCTTGCCCGGCATGCCCAGATCGAGCACCGCGGCGTCATAGCGTTCGGTATCGCCCAGATGCGCGGCATCGACGCCATCGGCGATTAGATCGACGACACATTGTTCCTGCCGCAACGCCTTGGCGATGGCGGGCCCCAGATCAGGATCGTCTTCGACAAGCAGGATGCGCATGACCGGGCCGCTATCCCCCGTACCTAAACCGAATCTGAACCAGCGGGTTCAGCGGGGTGCGGGGCAGCGTCTAAACCCATCGTCATCAGTCCACGAAGGAGAAAGATGATGACGATGTTCGAAAACCGCCTGCCCCGGATGTCCCGGCGCACGCAGCTCGGCGCAGGGGCCGCGGTGATGCTGGCGCTGGGCGCGGCGGGGGGAGCGGGCGCGATGTCGCTGACCCGCCCGGTCGCGCAGATGGCCCCCACCGTCCAGACCGCGATCGCAAAGCTGCCCGCCACGGAGGGGATCGTGACCGTCAGGGGGCAGGTCGCCGACGTCTATGGCGATCGGTTCGTCGTGCAGGATCGCACCGGGCGCACGATGGTCGATGCCGGGCGGGAGGGCGCCGCGACGGTGAACAAAGGACAGGCGCTGCTGGTGCAGGGGCGCTATGACGATGGCCAGATCCGCGCATCCTATCTGGTCGGCCCGGATGGCAAGGTCGATCCAGTTGGCCCCATGGGCCCCCATGGTCGCCATGGCCCAGCCGACCGCGTCGGCCCGGATCGCCCCCATGGCCCTGCGGATCGCGATGGTCCCGGTGCCCGCGGTCCCGATGCCCCA
>Ga0206131_10000265_pt1 | contig 75705 bp, 43 predicted proteins | sample Helgoland_Spring_FD_148636 | JGI IMG/M metagenome (GOLD analysis project Ga0206131, IMG submission 148636) | Pelagic subsurface seawater microbial communities from Kabeltonne, Helgoland, North Sea - Helgoland_Spring_Bloom_20160517_1 | ecosystem: Environmental > Aquatic > Marine > Epipelagic ... | reverse complement strand
CCCACGGCTATGTTTTCACCAAAACAATATAAATCTAATTTATTGGCTTTTAAATATAATTTAATTATTACATTTTTTGGACGCGTGTCTTCATTAGATAGAAAATCATTTATTGTTTTTATTGGGGTGTTAATATTTCTTTTATTGTCTATTCTATGTGATATACTTCTTTTTATCGGGTGTTTTATATTTATATAAAAATCTAAATTTATATTTTTTTTCGCCCAAAAATTTTTGTCAAAGGTGGTTTTATTATTTTTAATAATATTTTTACCATAAAATAATCCACAAGAATCATTCGCTACATCGTCTATTTTATCAATAATAAATTTCTCTATATTATAAATTATTGTACTAGGGTTATTCTTATCGTTTAGCGGATTATACATATTTTTTGTTTCATATATATTTTCTCGTTTCCAACCATAACTTTTTTCCTGTTTACAAAACAATATTTCTGGACCATTATTCGATTTATACATATATTGTTTATCATTTATATCATCAATATTCATTCCATTATTATATGGAAAAAAAGAATTTAAATTTGCAGATATATCTAATATTTGCTTTGCAGGCCATTTATATTTTTTTATATTTATTGTATTTTTTTTTGGATAAATATCTCTAAAAGTTTTAGTATTTGCTGTAAATGTAGAAAAATGTTTTAAATAATTAGGCAACTTAATATAACTATTTACTAAAAATATAATATTCATATTAATATCTTTTCTATTATTACCTTTAGTGATAATATTAAAATTACACATGGGATTATTTTTATTTAAAATACATTTTCTTTCACCAATATCAATGTTCTCTTTATCCGCGATATTTAATACACTAATATGAATCTCAGCACTTATATCTTGTATATTGTTTTGCATATTTAATGATATATCCGTCTCAGGTTTCATCATTATATCCTCTTCTAAATATTCATTTATGATTTCATTATATTCTTGATAATCTTTAATTGTTTTTCCATTTATATCGTTTATTTTCCAATAATCGTGTTCACATATTTTGTTTGCAATCCATTTATCATATATACTATCACAAAAAGGTTCTAAAGAAATATTGCCCATATCTTTTATTGAACTATTCAATAAAAAATTTGCTCTATCTATCTTCAAACCAACACTGCATAACAGTATTTTATTTATTTCAAGATATTTTTCACCATTATTACTATTTTCTATTTCAAATGATAATTCTGTTATACCAAATCCCAAGCATTTTAATTTAATTAAGCACGCTTCATTTAAATAATCCCTAGGATCACCAAACCTTTGTAATCTTAAATCTTTAGTTGTATTGCTGGGTATTATAAATTTTGTAATAGATTTTAATACTTTCTCATTACTGCTTTTTATTGTTATCTTTACAGGTTCTTTTATAGTATTATAATTTATATTTCCTTTTTCATCTATATATCCAAACGGCATTATCTCAGATATTAAATATTCCCAATCAGAGTCTTTATTCATTATAATAGTATTAAAATTTTGTCCCAACGTTAAAGGTTTATATTTATCGTATTCTTCACTCCAACTATTTATTTCATTAATGCTTTTAACAACCTTTTTTGTTCCGGGATGTAAACAAGTCTGAAACGAACTACTACTATAATTTAACTTAAATCTTATATAAGAAATATTAACAACAGAAAATATTTCTAGATTATTAAATCCCTCTTCCCCACCATTTACTTTCAATTTTAATCTAAAGGGTTCGTCGCTTAAAGCGCCATATGTAAAAGCAATAGGGTTTTTTTTTGTTATATAGTTAAAGTCTCCAGTATTTATTATTAATTCTTCATTGTCCAATTCTATATGGTTTCCACCGTTTTCACCAAATGTATCGTCAACTTCTATTGAACATTTAATTTTGTTTTTTGGAGGAATTAATGGATAAAAATATATATATTTTTTTACGACACCATTTGCATTAAAATTAATTTTTGTTTTAAAATATATGGGATAAACATCTTCCTTAATAGGATCGCTTATAGAAATTTTCTCTTGATTTTTTTTATACAGTCGTGGTTTAGAAAATAATGTAATTGTAAAATCGTCAGAGTCATCTTTTTTATAAAACTCATACCATTTATCATTTGGGTTAAATTCGCCTATATCAATTTCTATATCACCTCCTTTGCCTCCATTTTTTATCGATTTGTATGTATTATTTGTTTTTATTATTTTTAATTTAAAATATTTGTTGTCCGAATTACCACTCTCACTACTATAAATACATAGTATTTTTTTAATAAATGGATTACTGACACTAGATGCATCCGGTAGAACAAATTGAAATAATTTGTATTCGGTATCATTGTAGTCATCCAAATCGATTATACGTTTATCTATAAAATAATAATAATCATTATTAATTTTTCTAATATTACACCAACCATATACTTGCGTTGGACAATTATTCGGGACATCAATTATGTTAATATTATAACAATCTAACTTTTTCGACATCGTTAATATATATAATTAAAATAAAATATATATTAACAAAACTTATTTTCATCTCTGGTTATTTTATCCTTTATCGATTTATTTTGTTTCTTTATATATTCTTTATTGTTTTCATATATTAATATTGTGTTTCTTTCTTCTTTATTTGTATTATTATTATTATTATTATTTATTTCTAATTTAGTATTACTTTTTATAACATTACTTATTTGTTTTTTATTCATTTTCATTAAATTACTATATCGCATTTTTTTTGTATTAATAGAACCCTGAGAAATCTTTTTTATATGTATTGGGACATTATTTGAACATATAACCCTATTGCCTATTTTACATATTTGTGATTCATTGAAAAACGACTTATATACTGTCATTTTATAAGGCAAAATAGATATTTTTGGTTCGACAGTAATAGGACAATAATTTTGATAATATTTAATTGTATTTATTTTTTTTTTCAAAGAAGGTTGTTTTACTAAAACTATTGTTTCAGGGGTTAGTTGATAAGATGATGGTGCCGTCTGAACCGGAGTATATCCTACAAGAGGACTTTGTGGAACAAAAGTATCAATAGCTCTAAACCGAGAGCTACTATTAAATGCACTTGTATTACTAATTAATAATTCTTGATATTTATTTTCATTATTATTTACTGGAGCCTTATCTGTTTGTGGTATAACATCATCCTTTTTATCGTCCACCTGTGCTACCGCTGGAGCCTTATCTGTTTGTGGTATAACATTATCCTTTTTATCGTATACCTGTTCTACCGCTGGTGCTTCTTCTTCTTTCTCAGCTTCTTTTTTATTTGCTTCGGCTGCTTCAATATTCACCATTGATGCCGTTTTAGGGGTAATACCCGTTGGTAAAAAATCTTTTACTTTTTCCGCACGACTTATTAATGCTAATGTTTTTTGTATTGCAGCTTCTTTTGCCGCCGCTTCCGCTGCTTCAATAGCATTTATCTCATTAAATATTTCTAAATCCAAATCTATATTATAATTATAAAAACATCCCCATCCTTGATGTTCCCATTCTTCGTGTTTTTTTATTTTGTTTTGATATGTTTCTTCTCTTGTTTTTTTTTCTTCATCGGAAAGTATATTTTTTATCGATGGTTCTTTATTTTTAGTTTTCCACAATTTCATCAATGTTTTATTTTCTATCTCTTGTTTTTCTAATGTAAATTCTTCCGACATTAAAATTTTATCCAATGTTAACACGATATGACTTCTTCTATTTTCTTCGTTTACCATTTTATCTAAAAAATCATTATCATTGATAATATCAATATTATCAAATATATTATAAAGATACACATGTATTTTTATATATTTTGAAAATGCATAATATTCTAAATCTCCGTTCTTTTTAACACTTAAATATGCGTTTCTTTTTTCTGCTTTTTCTTTTTGCACTTTCCATCTATCCATCTCAGGAGCTATAAATTTTACAAAAATATCATCTTGTAAATCTAAAAACTGTTTTCGCGGAAATGTTATATTTATAAAATCTATTGTCTTCGGTATACCATTAAATAGCAGAGGCTCATTATATATTTTTAAAAATTGCGGTTCAAAATATTCAAATGGCAAGGTAGTTAAATTAATCGTAGTTATATAATCCTGCATATTAAATACCGGTCGCCCAAAATCAACATATCCAAAAAATAAATTTGAATAATTTACATTACTTTTATAATTATCCATTTGTCCTTTTTTATGTTTATATAAAATTGGTCTAGGCGGCAATAATGGTTCATATTTATACTCGCTATTTGGAGAAAAATAAACAGAATTAGAATCCGATTCAGCTACAATTTTGTATGTCCAAAAATAACTCCACGCACCCTCTTTTTCCTTATCTTTTGTATATGGTAAACTCCAACCAGTAGATTTTGGAAAGAATCCACTATCTTTATCATCATCGTCTCTTAATTCTATCACATCGTATTTATTAATAATTATATCAATATCTTCCAATCCCTCCGTGCTAGATAAATAATTCTTTGATTTTGACAAATCATAATCGAAATAATTAAATATCAATTTCATATAATTTGATAATTCTTGTTTGGTTAATTTATTCCCTCCTGCCTTTGTCTTTCTTTGTAATGGAGCTATTTCATACAATTCATATTTTACTTTAATCTTATCAACAACTTCATTAAAAAAAGATGTCATTAGTATTGTTTTTAATTTAGTTATTTCACTCGGTTCAATAGTAATAGTTAAAATATTCATTTTACAATCATATTTATATATCAATGGAGTTCTTGGTGTATGAATAAAATATCTTGGTATAAATCGCTCTGTATTTATAATTTCCACACTATTGGTAAAGACATTTTTATAAAAATCTTTTAATTTTAATAATTCATCATTCTTCTTTATTTCATTAAGTTTATTCAAATTATCATGTCCATACAATCTAACATCATTATCTAAATTTATAGTTTCGCCATTATTAACTTTAAATAAGTTGTCAATAGAAAATAATGTTCTTTTTTTATCTAAATCGGTATATTCAAATTCATATAACCAACACGCTCTTGTTTTTCCATTTTGTGAATTGTTAACTTGAAATTCAACATTAATTATTTTTTCTCTTTTACCCCACTGATATTTAGAAATCGGATTTTTATTAAAAAGTTTTTCATAAAATTTATCACCTTTACCATCATTATTAGCTTTTTTTATATTATTAAAATCATCCTGAGACCAAGTATACAGTAATATATTTTTTATTATTATATCATCGCTATTATAATTACGTTCCATATTTTTATAAAACATATTAATATCGATATTTTTTATTTTTAAATATAATATATTGGTCTGTTTAAAATAAAATGGCTCCAAGACCTTTGGGATATAAAATCTAAAAATCTCAGTTATTGAATAAATGTTTTCATTTACTCCGTCCGAAGGAAAAGGATACTTGATAATATTATTTTTCAATGAATATATACTAGGTGTAAACATATTATATCCGGTGTGTGCACTAATATGTTGTCCTGACATAAACCCCGACGCCTTTAATTTATATGTCCAAATACCTATAAATGTTTTAGTAAATTTTATAGTAGATACATCCAATATGAATTCATCTTTATTTGGCAATATGTGGTCATTCTTTGTTTTTTTAAATTTTAATGTATTCGGATATTTTGGTCCAGGAATAACCAATCTATTTGTAGCACTAAACATATTATTTTTCTGATTTTCTGTGGCAGTATTATTTAATGGTGATTTTGCCTTATCTGTCCAATAATAAAATATATAATCTATACTTGCACCAAATTCGTCGAAATTATAAGGATTGATGGTATTATGAAACCGTGCCATCATGTTTTCTAGTGCCTTTTTACCATTTGTAGGTATTTGTAATGTAATAATATCTTTTATACTATCATTAGCATCTTTATATAAGTCATTATAATTAATTACTATTGGATGTATTGGTAAATATAACTCGAAATATCCCGAATCTCTATAATCTATTGTTTTAAAATTAATATATTTTTCATCAATATTCACAGTGTTATTTATAGTGTTATTTATAGTAAATCTATGAAAATATTTTACTTCACCGTTTGTAGGAACCAATGATACACTTTCCGAGTTAAAGGTTTTTACTTTTTTTGCCGTATAATACCAGCATCCACACCAGGTTCGGTTGGTGCCTCTAATCCAGGGGAATGTAAATTTCTTCGATATACTCGCTAAGTCATCTATATCATCTGTTGTTTTTATCCAATTTTTTTTATTTTCCTTTTGTAAGTCCATTTTAACTACATTTGTAGATACGGTGGTTGGCAAATTTTTTATAAATTCTGATGTTGGTGGTATTGATTGCTTATCAATTTTACTACTCAACAACTCTTGAAATTTTGTTTTAAACATATTATTATCCTGTTCATTAATATCCTGTTCATTAATATCAACTAAATCAGTATCTTTATCAGGTAATAAATATATTAAATATACATTTTCCAATTGATAATATTTTTTTTTTAAATTATTTTTTAAATGATACAATGATTCTTTTGATAACTTATATGTTATTTCATCAGTGCCTTTAATATATTCTATTTCTATTTTTTCTGGCAAATAATGCGAACGAACAACCGATGCACCAGTGGTAGGAAGTAATAATTTTAATTCATTTGTGTTTATAGATGTATATACATCTATCTCCGGTTCATAGGTTTCACCAGAAGATGTTATATAATCATACCCCCAAATAAAATTATATTCACCATCATATGGGTTTTTTATTTTTAACTGTGCTTGAGGTTCTACTGTATTTCGCAAAGAACCACAACTCCATATTCCATTTGGATTTATATTTATTTCACCCTCAGTTGAAGAAGTATATATTTTAACATTTTTTGCTGGACCAATATTATCATCACTAAATTTATTCTTAAATTTGCCTTTTTCGTCAAAATAAGATTCGGGTTTATTATACCAAGACCAATCACCCGGTTTCCAAGAATGTATTTTAAAATTAAATATATAATATGGGTCTAATGTATTATTATTTACTGATGTTGTTAAACTATTATTAATACCATCAAATACACGTTCCCCTCTAACTATATTAGAAATATCGACAATTAAATATTCCTCATCTGGATCATATTTGTTTGCACTATCCACATTTTTTGGGATATAAGTTACTACCGGTTTTTCAGGAATATAATAAGATGGGACATTTATCATTTCATATCTGAGAATATCACTATTTTCTGTTGTCGAATCCCAATCGATATTGTATAAATTATTATTTTCACTTACCACTCCATATAATCTTGACGATGTGCTGTTTTCATCATAACCTACAAATAATTTATCATCCAATTTATCTTCATTAGTTCCTGTAACACTCGCTGTTGTTGTTTCATGATAAAATTCATAACCCCACGAAATTTGATATAAACCATTTTGTAAGTCATCTAATGTCAGTTCGCATTTTGTTAATTCTCCCCGAGACCACGGCCAAGATTCTTTGTTTTTATATGTATTGTTGGGACCAACATTTAAATCGCGATCGGTATCATATATATTATATACATATATCGGATTACTATTTGTAAACTCCCATCTATCATCGAAATTATCTTTCTTTGTCAACCACCTGTCCCATTCATTATCTTTTAAATAATTTTTTTTGTTATCAGTGCTCGGTGTAGGTATTATTCCAACTTTGGCACCAGTATTATAAAATATAGCATATTTTTCAATTTGTTTTATTCTAACGTTATTAGATGGTCCTCTAATATAAATATAAATGTTTGTTAAAATCCATCTTTCACCTATAAGTCTAGTATTTCCACTGAGTTGAGATTTACATAAATTTTTAAAACCAGTATACATCATATCTAATTGTTTTTTTGGAATTGTTATTTTAATTTTATTTCTTCCTAACCAATTTATATCAAGCACATTAACATTTTTATTATCTTTAAGATATGTCGTGGGAACATATATATTTTTAATATCACATTGCGGTGAAAAAGGTTGCACCAACACGACATTTGAATAATTTGATACAAATGTTAGAGAATTATTTTTATATTTATATAAAATTCTTAAACTATAAAACCCTTCTGCAAAACCCGTAAAACCTTTCTTATCATATATATCATTAATATCCCCTCTATTATATCTTATTTCTTCAATCCAATTATCCATTTCTGTTTTATCTTTATTAGTAGGGCGTTGTTTATTATTGTCATATTTGTATAATCTATAAAATATGTCATAGGATTCGGAGTTTAATATATCAATAGTTGGTTCAGACTCACTAGTTGGTTCAGACCAATAAATAGATGACCCTAATGTTTCAATTTTATTCGTTTCTATAAAATTCCATCCAGGTAAAGCATTAGATACTTTATCTGTAATATCAATTGTTTTTACATTAGGTTTATTCATATTCAATTCAGAAAATTCAGAACTGTTTATTATAACATTTTTAGCTGAGTTTCCTATTTTAATTGGAAAATCATTAGCCTCATTAGCCTGTATCGTTAATCGATAATTACCGGGAGGGATTCTTAGAACAAATGAACCACTAGAATCCGTCTTTGTTTTTTTTATATCCTCAGTATAAATTGCACACGAAATATCCGGCGTACCTATTGCTTTATAAGCCGCTTTTTTTTCTGCAATCTTCGTTGCTTTGTTGCCTATATCAAAATCATAACCATCTGTTTGAAGTGTTATAGTTGTTTTCTTGTCATCAAAATATATAGGTAAAATATCTGATTCGCCAGAATATAATTCCATACCATTATCACTAACTACATCATATATTGCATGAACAGTATACATTTCATCCTGTAATATTGTAAATGATATATCCCTTTGCGCTCTAGTTATCACCTTGGGGGGTTTAATATATTTTATACCAGTATCCAGCCATTTTGTCGACCCTGGAGGACCTAGGGGTAATTCCAATGGATTGCCACTCGTGTCTACTGTTTTTGGCAATTGAATACCCTGATTATTTTTTCGACTAACACTAATAAAATATTTTATTAATTCACCATCATCATTTTTTGATTCTAAGACATAATTATTTATAAAAGTAAAATAATATTTAGATGCACCCAATTGATAACCCTTTGTTTGTTTTCTATATCTTATTGGCGTTGAGTCGTCATTGAATGAACTATCCTTCCAATTCCACGTACCCTGGGGTCTAGAATAAGTTAAACCAAACATATTTGTATCACTTTTTACATCTTGTATATCATTAAATGGGGTTCCCGAAAATCCCGGTAAATATATATTTATTTCACTATTTTTATATATACTTTTATTAACACTAAATGTCATTTCAATAACATTTTCATTATAACTTAAATCTAAATTTGTAAAATCTTGAAGTTCTGGATGTTCCCAAGTATCCGTAGCAACGGATATACCAGCATAAGTTAAATAGTATGTTATTTTTTCATTTTGCATAAGCGGAATATCGACATCCCATTTAATGTAATTAAACTCTGATTCTATTTTTGTTGGACCCCTTTTTATTTTTCTCTCACTATCAGTAATTAAATTCCAATCTTTTAATGCGGGTTCTAATAGAAATCGCTCTTCATATATATCATTGTTTACACCGTATATATATGAAGTATCATTTTCATTGTCGTTATTTTCATTGTAGTTATTTTCATTAACAGTAAATTTTATAGTCTTGCTTTTTGGCTTATTATTCATAAACAAATTTTTTGTTATTTTAGCTTCATATTTACCAGGTCTAAGTTCAAATGTAAAATAATTTGCGCTTTCCACATTAAATTTATGTTCCCAATTATCATCTTTTAATGATTTTTCATCATCATTAATACTCTTAATCCAAATTTCATAATTTTTTAAATAAATTTTATCCATTTTAATATTTTTTATTGAATACATTTGTCCTTTTATAAACTTAGATTTATCTATTGGTTGTATAAAACTATAGCCCATGTCTATTGTACCATAATCTACCGTATCATATAATGCTTGTATTTGATAATTATTTTTATTAATACTTGTAGTATTACCATCTAAATTATATACGTTTATGCGACCTTTCATATTTCTATTATTATTATTATATTTATCATTACTAAAAATATTTTTGTTATATACATTATTTGTAATATCAATGCGTTCATCTGGCTTACTAATATCATTTACTTTATAAATTTTATAATATATATTAGCTATATTCAATTCTTTTCTTTCATTATCTGTTTCAGTATCCCAATAAAGAGTGTTATAAATACTTTTTATATTTCCTGGACCGCCTTGTATATCTCTATTCCATTTCGCCGTTGTTGGTTGTATTTCAAATGATTCACTTAAAACATCAGAATTTTGTTCTGTAGTTCCATATTTTTTTATATTCCACGATTTTTTATTAAAAAAGGTATTCCATGTTGTTCCGCCTACTTCGCTTTCCCCCCCCTCCGCTTTTGTGGGAAGTGTTTCATATTTTTGAGAATCCAATAGTTTGAATAAATTGGCATCCCTATTTATAATAACGGTAATGTCTGAGTCTATTGATTGTTTCTGCAAATCTGAGTATAAAATATTAATTTTTATTGAATTTTTTTTATTTTCATTTAAAAAATTATTTTTTCCCCAATCTATTGTTATAAATCCAGGAACAACATTTTGAAATAACAAATAACGATCACTTCCAATATCATCGCTATTTTTTGTTATTTCTTTATCATTATTATTAATCGAAATATTATAATTTATTAATGTTTTTGTTATAAATTTTGTCTTAAATCCTAATTCTATTTTTCCGTCTATATTATCGTGTGAATTTTTATCAATTGTAATTTGATCATACCAAGAATATCCCGTTCCGGGTTTATTAATACTAAGTGTTCCGGGTTTAATCGTATTATCATTTATTTCGAAATCTAAAGTTAAACCATTCGCCTTGCTATCCGAATCAATATTTTTAACTGGAATATCTGTATATTTATTCTTCGTGGCTTCAAAACTATCGTAATTTAAAATTTCTAACTCTTTTTCTACAGCTTTATATTTCAAATTCAATTTTAAATTTATGATTGGGTTAAAAATAATTTCTTGTGTTCCTGTTTCTTCTAGTATATTTCTCTCAAATGTTTCTCTCCTCTCCCTTTTAATATACCATTGTTTTTTTTCAACTACAATTTGGTTAACGCCCAATGATGTTCTAATAAAATAAAGTTTTTTTGTGGGATCATATATACCGCGAACTAATTCTTGTGTTACATTGTCTCTACAAATAACTTTGCATAAATGCTTATTTTTTTGTTCGCCGCTTCGGTTAACCCAATCAATGTCTGGTACATGTCCAGATAATGTTTTCGGTTGTTTTAACACTGTATTATAGAAATTTAATTTATATTTTAATTCACATTTCCAACCAGACCATTTTAATTTCATTCTATGTTTTGGTTGTTCAAATCCGTCTCTTATATTATTTATTGCGTTTTTAATTTTTTTATTATCCCACATCGATTCCCATTTATACTTCAATCCATATAATAAATAATTAACCGGTGGATTAGAACTCTTATTAAGGTAAGTACCATCTATTCTATAAGTGCCATCTTTTAATCCCAAAAACTTATATGTACTGGCATCTTCTATTCTTGATGTCGGAACAATTTCATTTAATTTATTAAACCCTTTAATCGTATTTATTATATCCACATTTAATTTTTGTTTTTTTTCACCGTTCTCTTTATACCCCCATTCATCACCTGTATATTTATATTCTTTTGCCTGGTCCCACTTATATGGGTCTGCTAGTTTATCTTTTGTTCCTACTAATAATTTTGGAATAAATGAAAAACCCAAGTCAAATAATGACCTAGTAGGCGCATTCATAGTATAAGTATTTCCTATCTGGACTAAATTTATTGGTTCTGATTTATTTCTAGACCAAGAATTAAATATTGGGTCCAGTCTTAGACCTTCAATTTCTATGAATTCATTATTATTCGAATTTGGAGTTAAATTTGTTCTATAATAAATTTGTTCTACCCGATTTTCTACAAAAGATGATTTTATTAATTTTATTTGAAAACTTGTATGATTTGACCTAAATGAAAAATAACCATCTTTATCTGTTGTAAATTCGCGTTCGACAATACTGCCGTTTCCGTCCTTTAAAAATTCAGGTAAACCATTTTGTAAGTCAGATTTGACACCAAATTTAGCACCAGTAAAATTATTGTCCCTGACACCGTTTATTTCCCCAAAGGTTTTTAACTCATCTATTTCCAATAAAATTACGGATACATTCGATAATGGTATTTTTTCCTTACCAGCATTTAAATAATATACCTTACCGCGAATTTTATTCGATTCGGTTGATGAACCATTATCATTATGCCACCCTGCCCATAACATACCAAACTCGGGGGACCAAACATGCAATCCAAATTTTATTTCAGTTAAATTTTCTTGTATACCAGTATCTTTAAATTCAAATTTATTACTTTTGTCTTTTGTAACCCAAGGCGAAGATTCTTTATGGATATAGTTTTCTCCTGAAAGATTTTCCACGATACTAACTCCATCTGTTGTATTAAATTCAAATTTTTTCCCGCCTCGATATTCCACATATTTGTTTTTTTCATAAATAGTAAACCATAATGGTTTATTTACTATATTATTAGTTTCGTCTTTAATTTCTTCATAATGCGGTTCGTATGTACCGCCTCCGTTTTTTTCTTTTATCCAATTTTGATTTTTACGAATGTTTCTTTTTGTTAAAAACGAATTCTTAAATTTACATCGAATAGTCCAAAACAATTTTATATTTTTTCTATCAAAAAATTCTTGATTTGACCAATTTATATACCCATCATCATCCACAAAGATATTTTTAAATGGCCAAGCCTCAAATTTTGGTATCATTACTATTTTTTCTTTACTTGTTTTTTTACCGTAAACATGATTTAATCCTGATATATCCATATTCATTACTGTATTTATTTCGCCCAAAAAATCTATTCTATTTAAAACCAATAAATAATCTCCTACTTTAATATTCTGAAAATATAAATATCCGTCATTATTTTTTACATTGCCTATTTTTTCGTATTTTAATTCATCCTTATTTGTTTGAGATTTAATCATTACAAGCATTGAATAAACATTTGAACCAATTTTAGTAAAAGTTTTTTTTTTACCACCCCACTCCGAATAACTTCCAAATTCTGTTATTTTTTCCGGATTAATCCATTTCCAATCGCTGGGCAGTAAGTCCTTTGGTATAATTTTAAATAAACTCTCATCCGATAAATCATTAGAAGTGAGGTCCATATTAAATGATTCATTTTTTAATTTATCTACTATCGAATCATCCTTTATAGTATATGCATTTTTCCAATAACCATAATCCGCCGTAAAATCAATTACTGGTGGGATAGTAATAATTAAACTCATATTTTGTTCTCTTTGTCTATTTTCACTAGCTTCACTTGCATTAACATCACCATTTTTATACCAATCAGTCGTTTGATATGTATCAATTTCAAACAATCCTTCAAATACATGTTCGCGTGTATACCAATCATTAACAGTTATTGTATAGTTATAATCTTCTTTACTTTCGTTTCCTAGTTCATATAACCCGGACGTATTATTAGGTTTAATAAGTAATTTTTGTTTTTTAGTTTTTATATTAGTCAAAGCGGTTTCAATATGTTGTTGATACTTAGCAATCTTATCTTTATTAGCATTAGAAAGTATGTTTGTTTCGTTTGAAATAAATGTATTTATATTACTTAAAATTTTATTGTACGCTGTTTTAGCAGCATTCATTTCAGTTTCTTTTTTTGCGATTCTCGGCGAGTCTGAATAATAAGCGGCTTTAGAAATATCATAGGCAAACTTTAATTTAGTAAAATTATTTAGGTGATCGGAACTATCCTGAGTATTTATAAAAAATAAATACAGTTGATTCTTTAAAAAGGTCTTTTCCATGTCCGTGATCACTTTTTGATTTTCACTATCACTTCCAGTCCATTCTATATTATATTTCATATATTTTTCCAAATTATTAAGATTTTTTACATACATTATCAAATTATTTACTAATCGACTTTTAAGATTATCTCGTTCATTATTTATTATTTCAATCTCCTCCATTTTTTTATCAAATTCAACTCTTTTATCTAAATATATCTTACTCTTTGCTTTTACAACATCATTCAATCTGTTTATTTCCTCTTTTCTCTGTTGTTGCTCAAGTGCTGCCGCTTCAGCTTCTTCTTTCGCTTTTTTCGCTAACAGTTGACGTGCCTTTTGAGCCGCCAGTTTTTCTTCCTCTTGTGCTAAAGCAGTTAATTGAGCTTCTTCTGCTAATTCAACCTGACTCTCTGTTGCATCTACGGGAGTTGTACCTGTTGGTAAAAAATCTTTCACTGCTTTAGCACGTTCCAATAACAATCGTGCAATTTCTTCCTCTTGTTTTTTTCTTTCATTCTCCGCTTCAGCTTCCGCTTGTTTAATTTTTTCTTTACGTGCTTTCTCCTCTTCCTCTTCTTTACGTTTTTCCTCCTCTTTTTTTTTTTTTTCTGCTTCTTTCGCAGCTAATGCAGCAGCAGCAGACTTCGCCAGGTTTAAGGTTGCGTCTGAAACATATTTTGAAACAGTTCCAATTTTATTTGTTACTGATGATACTGTTGATATTAATGCTGCTGCAATAGCGTGCAAGAATCGTGTATTTTGTGTTGTCTCTATTATATCATTATCTATTGCATCTAGTTCATCATTATCTATTACAATACGACGACTATTACCCCCATTAACATAATCATTCAACTCGTTAACAGCAGATTCCCAATTTCTCTTCGCGACAGTTTTTTCCCCTTCAATAGTATTTTTCTGGGTTTCTATAGTTTCATATGCGTGTTTCATTGAAATATCCCACAAATTAGATGATATATCTATCTTAATATCTTCAAGTTGACCAATAGCATTGTCATAACTATTTTTGTCTGTTTTTAAAAAATCATTTTTCCAGATATTCAATTCTATTTTTTTTAATAATTCAATGTTATCATGTGTTTTTGGCGTGGAACCATCAATATATTTAAAACCCATAAAGTTTACAAAAAATGATAATTGGGTTAGTGTAAATTTTTTAAATGATTCAATATATATAATTAAATTATCTTCATACTTCAATATAGAACCTGACCCGCTATCAAACTCATCCCAGGTGTTGTTTAGAGCCTTATCATCATATGATATAATGGTAAATCTGGGGGAATTAAGTTTTTCGTTCTCTCCCAAATAATACATACTTTGATTATTTTTTTGTCTATTATCATATAATCCTGCTCGGAGACTAATTACCAAATGTTGATTGCTTGTTCCGCTGTCATTTTTATATTGTGGAAATGTATTCGTACTAACACCACGTATCTTTTTCATTTCTCCTTTAAAGTCGTTCCATTGATTCTCTCTTCCAACGGAACCGGGGGTTTGATAATCAATTAAAAATTTTTTTTTTACTTTGTATTCTTCGCTATAAAGTTTATAATTATACATTATCGTTAATTTTTTTCTTTTATCTTTAATATTCAAATTATTACCCCATCGACGAAATTCATAATATTTCTCTATTTCACCCCTTTTAATTAAACACACTATTTCAACAGGAGTATCTTCCGTTAAATCTATAAATCTTTTATATTTCGTATTGTCTTTTTCATATTCTTCCGTTTCGCTAGCTATACACTTTTCAGTAGTTTTATCAATTAAATAATACTCTAATGTGTATCCTCCAGCCCTTGTTGTTAGTTGCTGAAATATTAAATCCAAAGAATTTGATTCTGGTAGCCAATCGACTTGACTTACATTTTCAATATCAAATTTATAATTATTATTATCTAAAAGCTTTTTGTTTGACATATTAATTGTTTGTATGGTGTTTTGCATAGATTTTTCAATACTATATGTATTTATTAATTTTATATCGGACCACTCAGTTCGGGTTTCACTTCTTATAATTTTATTTTTTCCAGTCCTCCCTTCTTTTTTATCCCATACGCTGATCGGCGAACCACTCAATCCTGACTTTTCAATCCCTTTATAATATTTCGTATCGTTAAATTTATGTCGAATCCATATTTCAACCTCTCCGAGGGGAATATTATCAAATGCATATTTATTTGTCGTGTCGTATGTTACCCACCTGTCAACAGGATATTCTTTTTGAAATGTTAAATGATATAATTTAACTTCTATATTTTCTTCAGATGTATCCGCATTAACTTTTAATTTTGCTCCGACTTGTAAACGTGAAAGAATGCTATTGTTTTTAAAATCTAAATTAATTGTATAACCTTTTACTTCCCAAATAAATACATTTGAATATCCAAGATTAAATACACTTGTATTATCATTTTTATATTTAGCTTCTATTATAAATTCTGCTTTTTGTTTAGCATTGGAATTTTCGTATGGGTCAATTTGTATTACTTTTTTATTTATATCGAATGATTTTGATAAAATTTTATTTTTTGAACCACTAGCTATCTCATATATTATATATTCAATTTTATTAATTATATTTACTTCGCCATTTATTATAATACTTTTTCGATTAATATTTTCACTTTTCCTACTCCATGATAACTTTTGGACGGCGCCAACTCCTAGTGAAGATATTGCAACACCATCCCATTCCTGTACAAATTCTATTGGCTTGTTAAAACCAATGTGATATTTAGTATCGTCTGAATCAAATTGACAGACAGCTTCAATCATATAAATACCGGATTTCCAAAAATTATGCTCTTTTGCTTTAAAATCTACACTTATTGATTCAATTATTTTATTTAAATTTTCACCATCATAGTAAAAAATATTATATATTATACTTTCAAATGGGGTAATTGAATCCAATGTCCCCCATTTAATACCTATTGAATTATTATTTATCAGATAAAAATAAGGCAACGGGCTACCATCGTCATCATTATTTTTATTTGGCCAATTGTTAAATTTAATATTCATTTGATGCATTATATTAGTATATGTATCATTAGACCAATTTGATAAATGTTGGTATTTTAATATATCATCCTGTTTAAAATTATATCTATCGCTGTAAAATTCTTTATTTTGTTGTATCTTTTTTATACCGGTATATGTTTCATCTTTGAAATATTCACCACCGTTTCCGTGAATTTCTATAGTTTTTATGTTTGGGCTTCCCAAAATATCAGATTTTATATTTATTACAGAATTTGAAGTTATTAATTCTTGTTTTTTATCAAACATATATTGAAATTTATTTGTTTGTTTTGTTGTAAAATCTGGTGTCGTTCCATCTCCATTAAATGATATGTCTATTATATTTTTCTTAATGTTTATTAAATTTACATCCGTGTTTTCATTCCTTAAAAAAGTAGATAAATATTGATGATAACTAGGCAATAAATCTTTTTCCAATTTCTCTCCAGAAGTTAATAAAGTGTTAGACAAATCATATGTCGAAGAATCAATAAATTTATTAAAAGACTTCGAAAATAAGGCGCTTGTAGGATATTGTTTTTCTAAAAAAACTTTTAAATCTATTATACAATTAGGAAATGTATCTACTGTAACTTCACTTGTCCAACCCAAAGGAAAATAAGTTAAATCTTCAATATCAAATTCTTTATCTTTTTTTACTTCAATATAACTTTTTAATTTATATTGTATTTTTTCTTTGTTCGCATCAAATACTTTTGGAATATCTATCGAATAATATTTCTTTCTTGTAGTATCCTTTTCTAATTTGTCTTTAAATTCAAAAAATATGCCTGAAAATCTTAGCGAACGTGTTCCTTTTATACATTTTAACTTGAAATGACGACACACAATAGGTGTTTCAAACTTTATATAATGATATTGATTTGTTCTTGTCCATATAGAAGAGGTTCCCAATTTATTGTATCTATTGGATTTTGAACCTGATTCATCTAACTCAAACACCGTTGTTCCACTAGTTGACCAATCGCTGATTATTACCGCATCTGTCAATATTGTCCTATCATTTTTACATAATCCAATTATTTTTTCAGGACCATATGTTATTGCATCAATTGGACCTTTTATAAATATACCATTTAATACTTTTTCTTGTTTAAAATCATAATATATATCACAATTTTGGGCGTAATTAAAAACAGTATCATCATACTTATTTAGATTATCAAATCCACTAATATTAGTGGCTAGTATTTCATTTGACTGATCGATAAATTTTCTAGTAAAATTATTTATTTCTGATTGATAAAAAAGTCTACAATTAGCACTATACAACGGCAATGCATCAACCAATTCATCTTTTTCATATTTAAATGTTATATTTTTTTCTAGAACAGGACTAAAATATTCGTTTTGAAATTGTAAATTATCACTCTCTTCACGTCTATTCACTGGATTTTTAATATAAACAAAATATCTGGTATTTGCATTTGGTATACTTGTGGCACTTGCGGCAACCGATTTATTTATCTCAAAATATGTTTTTCCTTTATTTATATTATTAAAACCAACATTCATCCAACTGGCACTGTTATTATCATCAGTATCAGAATTAAAAAATGGTATAAAAATATCTTGATTATAAAAAATTATATCGCGCGCTTCCTCTTCTGTTGGTAATCTTCCATAATTATTATCCACATAATCCTTAAATTTGTTCCATCCTCTTTCACCAATTTGTATAGCATTAGCTGTATCTACTACTTCAGCCCATTGTGGTAAAAAAACTTTACCAGATACTATTTCCTCTTTATTTTCACATTTAACGTTTTTAGTTGACCATAATTTAAATTTACGTTTCATGTATTTTCCATGATACAAATCTTTATTTCCAGATGTTAAACCTAAAAAATCGTGTTCTTTTCCTTTAGTAGGTGCTGTCGCCCAATCATTCATATAACCACTCCAACCTAATTTTTTTATTATATTGCTAGGTGCAGCATATTCGTCTATTATACTATCATCCATTGACCACCACAATTTTTTTTGGGCACTTTCATATGAAACATAGCCATCATTCGGTGATATAGCAACACCACATCTTATCGTAGTGTTTTCAGCAGCATCTTTATCAACAATATATATTTTTACATATCGAACAAAATTCCAGTTATCAAAGGGTAAATAATATCTACGATTTTTTTCAGCCCCCGAATAGGTTATATGTGTTCCGCCTTCAAAAATTGATTTTCCACTATTTAACCAAATACTTATTTTATCATTAAATTTACACCATTTTTGTTCTACCCAATCTAGATTATTTGTGCTTGTCTTTACATAAACATCTCCTATATTAGAATCTGGTTCTGTTTTTCCCGGTTGTATAATTACGCCACCTAACCAATGATTATCCAACATATCCAATAAAACATAATTACATTCTTTTGAAATACCGGAAGGATTAGTTATTGTTAATTTTACAGATGGGTCTTTTGAAAATTTAACACCATTATTTGAATCTAATGACGCATCGTTATTTGTTTCATCTCCTCTACCTATATAACCATTAATATTTTGTGTATGAGTAATTTGTGAACCAGCAGGAATTTTCACCGGATAAGCATAATCAATATGCATAGTGGGATATTCATTGAACTGATTTAACAATATTTTTGAATATTTATTTATTATTAAACCAGCTCTTATAATTGGTTCATTAGTAAAACCAAAAACATATATCCTAACATAACCAACAAATTTTTCGTAATTGAAATATTTTAACGTATCAGTAGCGGTTGTTCCTCCATTATATGTCATTTCATTCGTATTTGTTGATAAAAATGTTATAAACAATTGATCATCCCAATCTTTATTGTTTGTGCTAACTTTTACTTTAAATTTATTAACATATTTTCCTCTATTAATCCCACTACCACCTAATATTTTTATTCCCAAAATGCGCGCTGGACATCTCAAATTTAATTGCATATATTCCGTTCCATCTAGTTTTGTTGCAACTTTCCAATAATTTGTGTCTGTATCATTCGACAACATTGTGTTATTTTTTTTTAATGGTGCACTTGTTATTGCTCGAAATCCTCTCGTTATAGAATTAGTGATTCTTTGACTCGCCGCATTCGCCAATCGCCTAACAACTTTTATATATATATTATTGGTTTCAGTTGTAGACATCGTGATGCCGGGCGGAAGTGTGTATGGCATGGTATCTGATTTATATATTTGAACTTCAAATATTTCTATATTTTGATTCGATGCATTGTTAATATATAATGTTGTTTTTCCCTTACCAGTTGTCCAACCATTAGGAAGATCTAAAGAATTGCCAAATGCAGGAATAGTAAAATACAATAATAAATGTGCCGTACGTCTTGAGTTTGATATAACTATGAGTGCATCCATCGGATGCTGGAAATAAGAATTAACCGAAAAAACAGGAGACCTTAAAGTAAAATTATTAGCTGGTGGAGAGGTAAAATTATTTTGCTGATTTGGAGTTAATAATATATGATAATTTGCTGAATCACTATTGGTTGCTGAATCACTATTGGTTGCTGTAAAATATAATTTATCCGGTAGAGTAAGTGCTGCTGTTGTTGCTGTTGCTGTTGTTGCTGTTGTTGCTGTTGCTGTTGTTGCTGTTGTTGCTGGTGGTGTTTCTGGAAAATGAAGACGTTCTTCATAAGGAACATCATATATATGAACATCTTCATAACCATCTCGACTATGCACAAAATCACCAGTAAAATCATTTTTATAATTGGTTAATCCGTGTCCGCCATCAGCATCAGAATAATTCAATCCTTGTTTTAAATTACCCCCCAATTGAGGTCTGTTATTACTAAAACTCAAAGTGGCATCTTTTTTTGTTATAATATCCCTATCATCGGTTAAACCATTTTCTAAATTTCGCAACGGAGACAAAAATACATTTATATCTTCTATATCATATCTTGTTCTTTTCCAATTTATAGTTTCAGCATCAAATGTATCAAAATTTACACTATTCGGCGTAAATGAAACACCTTTTATACCATTATCATAATAATTAAATTCCGGAGTAGTTTCTATATTATTTGCTATTAATTTATACGGTTTTGTAATATCTCCTAACATACGAATGTATAATTTTGGCCAGAAATAAGATAACTCATTGATATGTGGTAAATCTCTCCACTCTTTTTCTTTTTCAGTATTTACAATCAATATTTTTTCTGAATTATCTATTTTGGCGACATCTGTTGACCAATCCTCTATATAATCTTTGTATCCATAATATTTAATTTTATATATTATTAACGCACCACTATTGCCTGCTTGTGTTTTATTTATCGTTAAACGCACATATTTCCATCCATTTTTTTGATTTAATATTTCTTTTTGTGGTATATTTATAACAACTTCACCTGATGTATAATCATTGGGATCTATATTTTTATAATCATATATTCTGAACCACTTTTTTGGTGATTCATCATTACTACCATGTAATCTAAAATTTTTTATACAATCTTTCGAAAAGGTTTGCTCTCTAATATTATCGGGTGGTGTAATTATTATTATTTTAGTTATTACGACTTTTTTTTTATTAGAATCTGGAATTAATTCTACCCATTCTCCATAATATTTTTCTAATTGTCCATTTGATAAAATTTCTTCGGTGTAAGAAGTTTCTCTTAAATGCAAATTTTCAATATCATATAAACCGCCAATATGTTTATCTAATGGTGTCAATCGTGAATTATAAGTGGTATACTTTCCATAAAAGGACCAAGTATTTTTAGTGTTTTTCCAAATCTGTTCTCCATTATCTGAAATATTAGAAGTCATATGATTACCACCTGGATCCCCCCCCTCTCCACATAATTGTATTTCTTTATTTAAAATAGTAGGTTCTGGAGTTCCGAAAAATCGAATATATTGTAATTTTAATTTATTACCCTTTGTAATTTGATCTATTGATAAACGAAAATCTATATAACCCTCGCCTTGGCTTTCTACAATATTAATAGGAACTAAATTTTTTAACCATTTTGATTGTTGAACTACTTGATCTTTTGCTGGATTAAAATAATCAGCAACTGGTATGTCATTAATATCGTGTATTAATCTCCAACCTTTATAGTCATCTCTTTCGTCAAATACAAAATTACTTTCACTACGTTTTGCTTCTATTTTAAATTTTTCTATAAATGTGGACAATATTTCCAAAGTTTCAATGTTATTTATATATGTTTCTTTTGTTAATTTTATTTTAATGGGTACTGTATTTCCACTTGTTCCACTAGCAGCTATAATATCTCCCATATTATATCTAGTTAAATCATCATAAAAATCGCTTTTATCTGTACCTCCTACAAAAAATAAACTATCCATGTCATTTCCTGTATCAGCAATATTTACTCTTGTATTTAATGAATATTTTGCCTTAGAATAGTTCAAGACATATGTTCGAAATTTTATCCACCCTTTTTCTTTACTATTCGAACCATTTAATGTATGATCACCATAAACACCCTCTTCAAAGTCCATTTCTTTATCAAACCAATTACTATCCATATTCGCAAATAACTTCCATGAACTAGGCATGTATTTACCGTCATTATCACTTGAATAAAAATGATATTCTTCAATGATAGATCGTGTATTTAATCTAATATCAATATTAAAGCCTTTATATTTAACATTTTGAAATGTAGTAATGTAATGTGGGTTAGATAATGCAGCGTTAAATGGTGTAAATAGAGTAGTATCTCCTCCTATCCAAATAGTATTTCCTGTATCAAATTCATTAGTATTTGTTTTTTCAAATATATTTTTAATATCACTTTTTTTTAGATCATTTATTTTGGCTGATGCATTCATAGAACCCAACTCCTTGCCTTTACCAATTAAAAGTCTACCACTTCTTACAGCATTATTGTCTTTTTCATCATTTATTAATACAGGATATCCTTTATAAAGATAATTTTCTATATTCTCAGGTTGTGTTTGTATATTTATTTCATTTGCAGAGGTTAATAATTTATTTATTTGATTATTTGCTTTATTACCAGCGATTGAACTGTCTATATTTAACTTATCATATTGTTTTTTATATATAGTTTTGTAATAATTATATATATTATTCATACCAGTAAAACTAATTCTGGGTTTAGTAATATTAAATTTAATAGTATTATTTAAATTTTTATTAATTGAATCTTCAAATTTTTCGTTAGTAAATTTAAATTTATGGAATATACTATTAAAATAAATATAATCCAATGTGTATTTCTTTTCTTTTGTAGTGTCCCAAGGAAAATTTGTTTTTTCGACGTCCGTTAGTTGTTTAAATGTGTCGGTTGCAGAAACCGGGTTGGATATCCATCCTCCCATGAATACGTCGGGATTCTCTACTCCCGGTATAGCATTACCAAAAATACTATTTTGATTTTGCCACCGTTCCGCAGGAGTACGTTCTCCTAATAATATTGGAAATTTTTCATATATTTCGTATAATTCTAACTGTTTATATACTATATCCGCCACTAAAAAATTGTTTTTGCCACTCCAATTTGTCGGTATTGGCGATTGAGCTGTATACATATATTCCGAATTTTTATTTTTAACCACAATTCTATAAATTCTTTGTGGATATAAATCAACTTCGCCACGAGTTTGATCTTTCAAATTAATATCCAAAACATCAGAGTCCCATTTTCCTTCCCAAACATTCAATAACCATTTATTACTATTAAGTATACCAATAGGAATGCCATCATTATGATATAATTGTATTTTACCAACATAATTTTTCTGATTTCCTCTTCTTCTTTTAAAAAAAACCATTCTGTCTGGTGGACTATCGTTATTGGGGATAAATGTTTCTGTTGTTGCACCAGATGCAAAATTGTAGTGGGTTGTGAACTCTGGTCTTTTTTGTGATTCCCATATAGAATCTTTATATTGATCTACTACCTGACTCATAGTTAACGTTGTGGAAGAACCATTTTGTTGGGTAATCCATACATTTCCACTATTATTATTTCCCATACTAAAATTTAAGGCGTAATAATATTTACTTCCTACCTGAATTTGTAATAATCTAACTGGTTCCCAAAATATCGACCAATCATTGTTTTTGGATAACCATTTAGTATTATCTGATACTCGATTGGACAACTCTTTTTCCATAAAATCAGTTGGAATATCTTTGCCTCCAAAAAAATCGCTCGAGCTATTCAGCTCGCGGTGAGGACCAAACTTGGTGGTGGAATCTTTTACTAATGTAGATGGAGAATCAGTTTTTTCTAAAAATATTTTATTATAATATTCGTATTCCGTAATAAAACTAGAAGTATCTAATGATGTAGAATCCAAAATATATTCTGTATATTTCTTTGTCGCATCTAGCATCATATTTTTATGTGCTGTTAGTTTAGTTTGATCAATAGTTATACTACCCATATTTAAATTAAAATATTTAGTAGGAGTAGTTGTCATATTAACATGTAAATAATTTTGAACTTTAATTCTATTTTGTACAACATCTGTTTCTGTAGTAATATCGTTATAATATTCTATTGTATATTTTCCAATCCAATTATTCATCCAATCATATGTTCCTGTATTTTTTATTACTTTTCCACGTTCAAATGTTCCATTGTCTTGAACTACATACACATCGTTTAACATGAATGTATCAGATCTTAGAAATGATTTCACTGGCAAAGTATCCTGAACAGGAAATGGTGTATCATAATCTTCGAATTCAGGTATCGTTATTTCTTTTTTTCTTAGCGCCAATGTTGCCAAGCTTGGCTTCCCAAAATATAGCTCGGGCGCCCTAATAACAAAATAATCAATAGGACCGATATTCCAAGCTGTGTAATCAGATGTAATACCCTGTTTGTTTATAAGATTTGCTGATTCAAGTGTAATATAATTAGGACCCAAATTTATGGATTCATAATCAGATTCATAAAACAAATCTGCATTTTTTCTTATTATTATATCACTTTTATTATTAGCACCACTTATAGATTTAAACTCTTGATTACGATATATATGAAAGAACCCTTTTTCGAGTCGTTTTAATATTTCATTTCCTGTTAATCTTTTCCATTGTGGTGTCCAATCATAATTTATTCCTGAATACGCACCTGCAGCTCCTGCTTCGAAACTCATAAAATTTTGATTGTCATATGGTTTAATACGCCAATATATACGCCCCGAATCTACATTTTTAAATAAATATAAAAGAGTGTTCTGATTTTGTTGTTCACTTTGTAGTAATCCAACTGGATGGAATATATTTAAATTCCATTCATTACCATTCGGTGTTGTTGTTGGTAAAGTTGGTTTCTTATCATATAAAATCTCTGGTTCAGTCGATTTTGTCATTATTGAATCTTTTGTAAAGGATGCACCCTTTGAATCATTTTTTGTATAATATTTATTACCATTTCGAAATGCTTCTATTTTACCCCACATAAATTTATCTCCTGAGTTTTGTCTTTTTTTTAAAAATAATACTTCAATATAATTTGTTCCATTTTTTATACTATTGTACTCTGGGGTATCAGGTGCTGGTAATGTCATTGGAAGCATAGACAAATAATTAAAATCACTAAAATCAGTAAATGGTAATCCAAATTCAATTTGATTACTTTCATATGTTATTGTGCGTGAATATTCAGAACCATTTAAATCTGTTTTATTTACAGACTGCCACCAAATATCTTGATCTAAAATACGCTGTAAATGTGTGTCCGATGTTATTATACCTTCATCTCTTTCCAAAGAACTATAAAAATCATGGGGTATTATTCCACGAGGAGGTATATGTGTGTCATAATTAGTATTCCCACCTGTATCTTGATAGCTCGATGGTGATATCGCATTACCCTTCATTGTTAGTCTTGTTGAAAAAGGACCCGCTATCCATATCTTATTTGTATTATTGGTTAATTGTAAGGCATAATAATATCTCTTAAATTCTAATATACCTGTTATGGTATCTGCTTCATATTCATAAAAACCTGCCCTTCCATTATTAATCATCGTAGTTGAATAATTTGATCTTTCATATGCATTTATATAAAGGAACCTTGTCCATTTTATTTTCAATTTATATCCCGGTATATCTACTGGAGTATTACTTATATGCATAGTTGCTGCGTTTTCTTTTCGAGCTGCTAATTCGGCATCAGTAGCAGCGTAATGGTTATATGTTCGTCGTACAGTCCAATTTCCTGGTCTTAATTCGTTTTGTCTAGCAGCACTCGGCTTCTGATCTCTCCAAGCATAATAAGGAGCGAGATTTCCTATGTTTCCCTGACGGCTTCCCCTACCACTTGGCAGTTTCAATTTCGCATATTTGTAGGAGCCCCATTTATAATAATCATAACAATTGTTATTTGATGGGGAATATTCGTCATAAACAGCATACACCTGCCGTCCCCAGTTCGCCGGGGTCCATGAGACATATCCCACTGACCAATACCGTTTTCCACCTATTGGGTTGTTAGTATAGAAATGGGCACAGGTTGTACCTCCGTCCCTCTGGGAATCGGACGCCCACTCAGTCCCCAACTGTTTAAAATAATACTGAGAAGTTTCTACTCGGTTCTTTGTACCATATACACCAAAATATTTGTTAAAATTAGCCTTTGAAATACTCGGTTGGATTGTAAAAGTAGTTGAACTTGTTGCTGTTGATTCAGGAATACCGCCCATAATTTTTAAATCTAACTTTTCCGCATCGTTTATGGATAGTTCCAAACTATCACCAATCTGTAACATATAATATAAGTCAGCTGTCTCTTTGTTAATAGATAAACCATGAAAAGTAAGAGTATTACTTGAATTTGTTGTCCAAGGATTACTACTAGAGGTGGATATACTCCAATCAATTGAAGTTTTGGCTGTCGAGATGCCTTGTTTGTTTTTCTCCCCAACTCTTTCAATAAATTTAGTATTAGTGTCAACGAAATTTGTTTGTGTTTCATGTAAATATGTAGCGCTTTCTCCTGTTAAATACCATGGTTTTAAGGAATTTATATTTCCATCATAAATACCACTTTCAGTTTTCTTCCATTTAAGCCAACCTTTCAATTTCACATTGTCTGCACTATAAATTTTATTCCAAACGTCTGTTGTTTGTTTTGCACCAACATCGACACCACCAAAATCATCATCAGTTAACTCATGTTTAGTAATGTTTTTGGTTTTTTTCATCCAAGTTTCCCCAGAGTATGGGCTCGCTCCATAGGTTTGCGCATGTGCTGTTGAATGGCTGCTCGGGATGGTAATAACTTCAGATTGAAATTCAGTGCTATTTATAAAAAATTTATTATCGATTGAATCCATTACTATCGATGAATCGAAAAAATCTGTAAGTCCTCTAGTCATAAATAATCTTGATGCCGATAAATAATTATTTGCAGTTATTGTTTCATCACCACCATATATCTTATTTTTATTTTTATCAAAATAATTGTCAATATCTCCATTGCTTGTACCATTTTTATAATTATTTATAATTTTACTTAACTCATTTACTTTTAATTGACGTTTACCCAACTCGATTTTATCCGGCGTTTTGTCTGTGCTAGCTAACTCTTTTAATATATCTCTATCTTTTTTCATTAAATTATAATGATTATAAAAATCATAGTCTACGCTATAAAACTTCGCCTTGAAATTACCCATTATTCCAGTATATTTTTTAGTTGCGTCCTCATATGAATTTCTCAATATTATTGGACCATTAAATAATTCTTCTCCTGTTGCTAGTATTGTATTAGTATTTGTTGTTGATGTAGTGAATGTTCCCTGGGCGCTTTCTACATTCGTTTGTTTTATTTTTATAGTTTGTTTTAATATTAATTTATCACCAAATGGTTCCACAGGTGCAATCCAAGATCCATCAGAATCTGTATATGTAGGCAATACTATTTCAAATGTAAACATTAAATCATATACACCGCTGACGTCATATCCGTATTCAGTTGTTTTTATACTTAAATCATTTTTTCTTCCTCCTACATTATTGTCTATATTGAAAAACTGTCGGACATGAAATTCATTGTTTTTTACATGTAAATCTACCCCTATAGAATTTTTATAATATACAGGACTAACCTGTTTTTTCCCACCTATGCTAAAAAGATTCACAATATACCCGGACCCAGCACTGCTCTTTAATTCTGTTCCATCTAAATTTGTAGGTATAATAGTGCAACTAACAACGACTTTAATAATATTTTTAGTATTACCAATGGTTTCCACTATTTTTTCTTTTTCATTTGAAATATATTGTTCAGGTAAATACCATCTCGGATTAAAGCTCAACTTTAAATTACTTCTGATATACGCTGATGTTATAATATTATTATCTGCATTTATATTTTTTTTCAAGTCCTCCGATACATCAATATTATTTATACCATCAACTGTAATATCAAAATTATTATTAATTTGATTTTGATAGCCGTATATAGCAGATGTAATTGTTTCACCAATACTTAAATTTCTTGTATCTAGGTCCGACAATACATATTGATTTTTTAATTTCGCATTATCATCTATAGTTATTTCTATAATATTATCTGTGTTTTTTTGTGTTTTTATTAGATATCGACTATTTAATATAGAATTAGATATATCATATATGGTTTCTTTATTAATATTCAAATCATTTGCACTAATATCTAAATATAAATTTTTAATAGGATTTATAATTGTTTTTTTTGTGTCCATATATTTTTTTTTATATTCAGCTACACTATGAATCCATATGAAATCAAACTCCGATATTTGTGATGGTGATATTTCCCATACAAGTTTTTCTTTTTTCGAAGAATTCGAATTTTCATATTCTACCCAAATTTGTTTTCCATATTTATTAGGATGATTTTGTAGACCCTCTATAGATTTAAATCTATAAAAATATTTATTGTATTTTTTAAAATCTGTAAACTCGACATATGTTTCATTATTAAATTCTTCTAATTTATTTGAATAAAATGTATCAACGCTATCCATACTAGTTTTTACATTTGCCTCTGTAAACCGGTCTGATATACTTATATCACTATTATTTACAAGCAACGATGATGTTAATGGTATAGAATGGTCGCCGTTGTATTTAAAGTATATTCTTATTTTAGAACATAAAATTGGACCATTTCTAAAAAAAATTGGAATTTCATTTCGTTTTGATTGTGTAATTAAACTGTTGTTTTTATTCATTTTAAAAAAATCTAAATTTGTGGAATCGCTTCCTGTTCTAAAATCTTTATCATTCTTATAACCCAACAATTGAAAATTATTTTCGTCCCAATCATCATCTACGCTTGTTTTTATATAATATTTATCGGGTTGATTTTTTAATTGGTTTGGTGTAAGCCTTGAAGCAGCTTTAATGACAACTCCATATACCCATCCTACTTTATTTAATTGCATTTCTAACCAAACCATGGATCCAGCAGATGTTTTTTCTTTTGGTCCATCTTGAACAGGAATCCAACCATTAGGATTATTATTCATAATAGATTTTCTTTCACTCTGTACGCTACTATATTTTCTATACTCTTCGGGCACATCTAAATGTATTAATTTTGCTATTTTATAACTAAAACTTACAGATTTTGTTTTCAATTGCTTTGAATTTTCTGGTGTTGAAAATCCGTGTAAATCGGGGTATTGTGTATATATTGTTTTATATGACAATAAATCTTTATCATTACTTGTTTCTTTTACTGAATTAATTGGTATTGTAAAAAATACGGGTTTAATTTTTTTGTTAAAATATAATGGTAGTATTTTATTGGCTTTAATATAAAAATCATATTCTTCATTGTAATAATTAATAATATTATTCGCATCTATATAAGAATAAAACAACCCACCTTGTCCTCCTTGAATAATATGTTGTTCTACTGATTCAGAGTCATCAGATTTTATTGATAATATATCATCATCAAAATTAAGTTCTCTTATTCCACGGAATAAATAACTATTATTGTATTGATAATCTATTGAATTATTTTTTTTTACAGATATTATTTCTAGTTCATAACCTTCATCACAAACAATACTTATTACTATTTTTTTTTTATCTTGTATTAATAAATTTAATTGTGGTATGTATGGATTTTCAGTAGAAATCGAATTATATTGCTTGGGTATTTTATCCTCTGTTCCAAAACCATTATTATAATTAACAGTTGTTGCAATTTTAATTGGAGTATTTATATTTGTAATATTTAAAAAAATAGGGTTATCGATTGACCCATAATTTCTACGGTTTTTTGGTAAAGCTACAATTATATTTCTTTTTGTTTTTTCTTCATTATTGAATTTATCTTGACAATATTGTCCCCATTTTGTATTGTCTTTATTCGTTGAATTAGTATAAAATTGTATATAATCATCTATATTTTTTGAATCTATATTTGGTGCTACTTGTTTTGTTTCATATGCGTCACTAATATATTTATAAATAGTAAATGTTGACGATGATATTGTAATTTTAGTTTCTTTCCCCCCATTTGTATTATAAAATCCTTCTTTTCCCTGTGTACCAATATAAATAAATTCACTATCTTTTACTATATCTAGTATTTCGTTATCATCGAATGTAATATTTTTTTTTATTGTAAATCTATTATACTTATTTGTAAATGCATCAACTGTTTTATCAGATATTGCATTGAAATTTGCGACTTTTTCTTGAAAGAAACATCGTGATTCATTTACATCTCTATCAGCACAACTCGAATAATGTCTTCTTAAATATGGATTATAGCTATTTATGCATTCTGTGTCAAAAGAACCTATTATATCATCCCATTCTATTATATTTGTATTTTTAAATTCATCGGGTAATACTATCTCTCTAAATCCCCTGGTTCCATTAGTACCTCTACCAAACGGTTGATTTATTGTTAATTGTGGATCAGTAATAGTTTGCGATTCGAACTCTTTTTTTACATCATTTAGTGCTTTTTGTTTTTTACTAGCTTTTTCATTTTCGAAATTTGTTTTTTTTTTATATAATTCATTTATCTTAATTAATGATTTATTTCCTTCACATTGCCAATTTATTGATTTATCTCCTAGATTTTCAAATACGCCATAATCCATGAGTATATTATTCATATTCATAATACAATTGGTTTCTAGTCCTTTTGATAAAGTAAATATATTACCACCTAGGTTTTTGGAATCCTGTAGAGTTTTATCAAGTTGTTCTTTAATCTGAAAAATATTATCTCGCGATTCGTCTAATGTTGTATTGTTTGCAATAGTTGCAATATCCTTAACCATTTTTAAATATTTCATTTTTTTAATTTCTGTTTTCATTTTTTTCATTAAAACCATATGCTTTTTGTAATTAAAATCATATGTCTCTTTTTTTTTTTTATCTTGAAATTGGAGTATTTTATGATAAACCTCCCCACATTTTAAATTATTTTCTACGTTGACCATTCCATTCTCATTATCTTTTTTTGTGTATTGTCCTTCACAATATTCTGTATTTACAAAACCTAAAGGCCAATAAGAAGGAAAAGATGGTAATTGATTGTCTATAGAATATCCTTTTTCATATTCTATTACTAATTGTATTTTACAACTTGTCTTATCTGTTCTAAAAAATATAATATCATTTTTTTTTAATGTATATGTATTCCAATTATCTAAATTATTACTATTTATGTAAGGATTAATAATTTCCCAATCTTCTGGGAGTGTGGCACCTTTAAAAACGCCAGAAAAACTATCTCCTCTAATATGATTATTTACCACTTCATCAAGATTATTTTTACCCCCTTTAAAAATTCTCAAAGGATAATAATTATCTTTACACATTTCATTAAATTTATAATGTATTATTAATGGTTTTAATATATGCATAATACTATTATTATTTTTATATTTATTAATAATTCCATTTTTAAATGGTGTAAGATCTTTTTCTTCATACCAAGTGGTTGTATATTTCCAATCCCAATTATTAGTAATTAAATTTTCTTCTATATGTTTTGAATTGACTGTATACTTATTCCAACCATTTAATAAAGGTGGCAACTCGTTTTTTGTTTCTTCTTTAAACAGTAATACTTTGTTTTCAATTATAAAAATTGTTTTCAATGGTTTTTCTTTATGGTCAAATGAATTTACTATAATATTATTATCCGTATAAGAATAATTCCAACTAAATTCCCAAATTCCATTTTCCAATTCTTTTGGATTTTTTATAAATATTCTAAAAAATTTTGTTTTTTCTATTAAATTGTGTTCTCCAATATCTTCGCAATATTTGTCAATAAACTCGACTTCTTCATCTGGTCCCCATCGATATATTTTTATTTCTTTTAACTGTTTGTTTTTTATATGTAAAAAATCAAATAATCCTGTTAATTGTTTTTTTGGTATTTCTACAACAAGGTGTTTTTTTTCATTATAAAATATATTTAATTCTCCAGGTATAAATGTTTTTATATTTGTATTAAATGAAAATCTCTCCAAAATATTTTTCATAGATACATCTGGAGAGAAGTTCATTTCTTTGTTTATATTTATTTCATAGGAGCAACCGATATTATAAATATTAGATTTCTTTTTGGCATTAATTATTTTGATTTCTGATTTATTTGGAAAAAAGACATTTTTTTTTAGTTCGATAGATGATTTTATTGTGTGTTTTAAATGTTTATTTGAATTTATATTATCATTCACAAAAATAAAAAATATATAATTTATAGATATATTTGATATATTTTTATTGTTTCGTTTTAATTGTGGAATAATTCCTTCTAATATATATTTTTTTATTTTTTTTATACTATTTTTTGAAATATTTATCGATAAAACATCCGTTTCCTTATGATATATAATTATGGGTTTTTCTAATTGTATCAAATTTTTCGTTATTGTATCATTATTATCTAAATTATATTTTATCATTATATATAATTAACTATTAGATATTTAATTATATATTTTTTTTTATTAAGTATTAAAAATTTATATTTTATTACTAACATTTCCATCGATTACCACAATTTAAACACATAACAAATGTAGTCATTGGTTCATCAGCCGACCTAGTTTGAAGTTGATAATATGTGCATTTAGATGTTTTACATTTAAAACACGTAAATTCATCTGTTGCAGCAGACATATCTGTTGATACGCAATTTTTGTCTCTTTTTATTTTGGCATCTATTAATTTCTTCCATAATTTTGGATTCATTTCTTGATGACTCATAAAAGCCAGATTTTGTGGCAAAATTTTACTTTTTTTTAATTTGTTTAATAAACTTTTATTTTTTTTATTATACTTCGGATCTATATTATTAATAATACTCCTTAATTTATCTGTATATAATTGAACAAAATATATATTATCCCATCTTTTTACAATATTTTTTTCGTTTGATCTTCTTATCGAATAATTAAATATAGCTTTTTCTAAATTTACAGATATCTTATCATTTGTTATAATTTGATTTAAATTTTCTCTTATATTATTTCTAAAACTATCTGGGTTATTTATTATCAGCATACTTATTTAATTAAGATTGTTTTGTGTTTAAATCAATTTAATCACTTAAATAACTTTCTTCAGATAATTCATCTTCACTATTTAATTCACTTACATCACTGTCGCTAGCATATGATTCTTCATCACTATTATTACTTAAATTACTATTGTTAGATGATGGAGAATCCTCATCAGAATCAACAACAAATCCATCTTTTAAATATCCGTCCTTTGTTTTCTCTTCTTCGGGCACGTTTTCTAATTCGTCTTCACTACTATCTTCGTCTCCCAAAGACTCAAATCCGCCAAAACATTTTTGATAAAACGTATCCCATTCGTCTTTACTTAAATCAAGTAATTCATCAACAAATATTTCTTCGTTTGTATGTTTAACCAATAAAACATTTCCAAAAAACAACAAATTATCACATGGTGGAGGAAAATCATATTTATTTTCAGTATTAGCTCGCCCATTATTTTTAGCATACAACGATATATAATTATCATCTTGTTTCCAGGTATGATGTTTATCAAAATAATTGTTATTATTTAATCCACATTTTTTATATAAATCATTTAAATTATTAATATTCACATTCTTTTCATTTACAATTCCAAATTTGTTTACCAAAATTACTACAACCATTTTACATTAAATATATAAAATGGGTTTAAATAGTTTAAAATAATTTATTTATATGAAGATTTATTACATACCGGAAATAAATATATATAATATAAAGTTAAACAATCTAAATATTAGTAAATCATATATACAAAAAAAATTTTTAACACCATATGGACAAACATTATATATTAAAAATAAATTTTTAAAACAAAAACAAATTATTCATTCGAGTAATAAAATAAACAATTTTTTAGATAATTTGACGTTATTAGTGAATGATATAGAATGGAAAACAGTTTCGCATATAAATGATATTACCGATGAACACGAACTTTTAGAAATAAAAATTCATGAAATAAAATTAAATAAAGAATCAAAGACAATTTTAAAAATAGAATATATAGACGATAATATCGTTGATTTTTATTTTGTATCAAACAATGAATCCAATACTATATTTTTTAAAAATGATATAAGTTCATTTGTTAAAATGTTAATATAAATATTATTATATATTTAATACTATGAGTTTATTTTTAATTTTACAATATATAACAATATCATTAATATTTATTATTACTGCACATTATAGTTGGTATTTTTTAAAAACTAATTTAACAATTCCAAAAACAAAAGATTTAATAAAAAAACCTACAGAAGTGTATAAAGATATATATGGAACTATAAATAAAAAAAATAATCCTGAAAATATGAAAGATGAATTAAGAAATTATATAGATACAATAAAAAATAACGATAACACATCCTCATTTGATAACACATCCACATTTGATAACACATCCTCATTTGATAACACATCCACATTTGATAACACATCCTCATTTGATAACACATCCTCATTTGATAACAATATACAAAATTTTTCAAATGGCACCACAAGTGATAATTTTTTAAACTGGGATAATGAAAGAAATGATGAAGAAGAAATAACACTTAATTTATCACAAACTATTAAATGATTTATAAAATCAAATTAGAGAGAAAACTTTAGTATAATTTATTGATGGATTTGAAATACAAAGATAAAGTATTTTTATTAAAAAGTTTACCAAAAGTAGAACTTTGTTATGAAAAAAAAATTTATAACACAGTTCAGGAAGCCGACGTTTATCTCATAATACCAAAGGGTTTGAAATATTTTTTATGGTTTAAGACCTTTAAAAATAAAAATTGTTGTTTTCTTTTACAATTAAGTAAAAATAAAAAAACTATTGCAAATATTGAAATTTATAATTGCTGTTTTAACCCAATTCTATGTAGTGGTAATGGAACATTATTTTACGGAACTATTATACAAAAAGAAGTGTCTTTTTTTAATATAGAAGATATTTTTTATTTTAAAGGACACGATATTAGATATTATAATATAATTAAAAAAATAAATGAAACAAATTACATTTTAAATAACTTTATAAAACATCGAGTATATTCTGAAAATGATATTGTTTTAGGAATGCCAATAACAACAACAGAATATTCAAAAATACAAAAATATTTAAAATCATTGCCGTATAATATTTATTCTATACAACATAGATTTTTAAATAATAGATGTCGATACAACGAAATAATCAACAATACATTCGATGAAATCAAAACGTTTTTAATCAAACCAACAGTCAATACAGATATTTATCAACTATATTTTTTAAATAATAATGAACAAGAAAAACATACAATGGCATTCGTCAATACGTACAAACTTAGTGTTTATATGAACACATTATTTAGAAATATTCGTGAAAACAATAATTTAGATTTAATAGAAGAAAGTGAAGACGAAGAAGATTTCGAAAATACAAATATAGATAAAAATGTATATTTAGAAAAAAAAATTAAATTTAAATGCGTTTACAACAGGAAATATAAATTATGGATTCCATTGGAAATTTCTAAAGAAAAAATAGCATCAAAAAAGGATATTTTTTCTATTGAAAAAAAATAATCATCATATTATATATATGAATTTTGTTAATAAAAAAAATCAACACGCGGGAACCTTTAATTTTTCTAGCAAACAAGGAGTAAAATGTCAAGCTGGCGGCGGTTCTAGATATGGTGTAACTAATTCTAATTTATCCGATTCAGCAAACAGTGGTATGGGTCGAGGATATCCATTAATTAAAAGCTCCAATACTTGTGGTGGACAAACAAACCCTTCTAATTTAGGAGCCGCTACTATTCGAGGTGGTGGTAAACCATATAGCAGTTTTAATAATTTGCGTTCTTCCGCATATGGTTATACATCACAAGGTGCGTCGATGGCAAAAACATTTAGAGGTAGCTACGCTGCTCCTAGTGAAATCAGAAGAGCACAATGCGGAGGAAGAAGAAAATCGCGTAGAAGAAAATCGCGTAAAAGAAAATCGCGTAAAAGAAAATCGCGTAAAAGAAAATCGCGTAAAAGAAAATCGCGTAAAAGAAAATCGCGTAAAAGAAAATCGCGTAGAAAAAAATCGCGTAGAAAAAAATCAAAAAGACGAAGAAAATCAACACGTAGAAAAAGACAAAGAGGCGGTAATAAATGGTCTCAAGCCGGTAGCAATAAAGCTTTGGGATATAGATATTCTTCACCCAATTTTAATGAACCAATGCCTTGGGCTTTAGGTGGACCCGGTAGTAAAATAGTTACTCCTTTAACACGTTAAATATAATTAATTCATTCATAATAAATTAATTATACCAAATTTACATCTATCATACATTGACCCTGTAATAAAGGTTCCGTTTCTATTCTAATTTTACTAGGTTTATTGTTTTTTCTACGTTTAAAAATGTTGTTTTTTACATCTATTATAGTTTCCCAATCGTCATTAAAATATCCTTCTTTATCTGTTTTTATTACTTTAAATTTTTGCTTTTTATAAAACGTTTTTCGTTTAGCCCAATGACGTTGAAATACAGGATGTTGATCAACTATATCTATTACCAAACTTTCTTTTCTTTTTTTTCTCAATATTCTTCCTATCGATTGCGTAACATCCACTTTAGGTGTAGCCATCAATAAACTAGTTAATGTTTTTATATCTAATCCCTCTTCTGCCATCGCATAGGTTGCTATTATAACCTTTTTACTTTCACTGATTTTTAAATCTTTTTCTTTCATACCCCCCACATAATATCCAACTGGAGCTATATTTCTATGTTCTATAGCATCATGCAAATATTGTAATAAACTTTTATTATGCGCCAATATCATTATTTGTTGCTCATCACTGCCTTTCTTTAAAACATCATCCAATACTTTCAAAATAAATTCACTTCTTCTATTAAATTCACATAACTTTTTTATCATAGTCGTATAATTAGTTTGACCGCGATAGTTTAACGCCACTTTCGAAAACCATTCGTCTTCATGATAATATTCTATCGCCTTCACCAATACATTATCTTCCCCTTTTCTTTCTTTCTTCACTACAACATCGCCTATGAACATTTTAAATACTTTCGATAAGCCATCTTTTCTTTTCATAGTCGCCGATAATCCCAATGAATATTGTGATACATTTCTAAACAATACTCTACTAAATACCTCAGCGCTCAAATGATGACAATTAGATACTACAGGACCATCTATATAATTTTTTCGATTGGTTTTTGTCCCCAATACAAAATTATGATTGTCTTCTACTTCAATATCATACACATATGGTTTTTTACATCTATTCGCACCTTTATTTTTAAAATAACTTTTACCCGTTACTTTTAATATTCCATAAGCTAAATATTTATTATTCCATTCATATTTTTCATTTCTTTCATTTAATTTGTATTTCATTGTTTCATGAATATATGGTGATATCAATTGTAATAATTTTAATGAATTTTCTGTATTAAATCTTAAATAATAATATTTTCCTTTCGTTTTAGAAATAGTACAATCAATTCCATATTGATTAAATTTTTTTACAAATTTTTCTTGAATTTCATAATCAAAATTATTTGAATGTATTGATATTAAATTTTTAATGACACCATCTTTATTTTCCCTTTTTTGATCGCTACCGTCGTCCATATACCACACAGCAATACCCCGTTCATCCAATTTATCTAATAACCAATCCGGAACTATTTTAGTGTTTTTTGTTATTTCATTTTCTAAATCAAATATTTTTGTTGCAAATCTATACGCTGGTTTTTGTGAATATCCATTTTTTTCAATATACGTTAACTCATCAATACCAAACATATTTGCCTTCCATTCGCAATATTCTTTTTGTTTTTCGCCATGTGTAAACTGCAACCTATATCTATTTTTTTTGGTTATTGCTATGTGTCCATCGCCCAAATACGAACCATATACTAGTTGTAATTGGTCTTCATTCAAGGCGGGCGATATTATAGTATCAATATGATTTTTATCGTATTTAGATATAATTAAATCTCCTTCATTTAATTTATTTGCTTCTACATACCCTTTTGTAGTTAAAATTTTATGCTCTGGTGTACAATTTATCACTTTTTTTGATAAATTAATTTTAATTAAATCTTCCCTTTCTTTTCTCCAAGCATAAGTCATTTTTTTATATTCAAATTGTTTTGTTTTCTTATTAAAACTTAATATTTTAGGCAACTCTTCTTTATTTTCCCATTTTTCATACAAACTACCTATTCTAACCGCACCTTTATCCGTGTGAATATGTTGCTTATAAGGAAAACATTCATCATACGCCGTAAATCCAAACTCTTGAAATAATTTATCTGGATAATCTTTCATACTCAGACTTTGCAACATTCCTATTACTATATCTTTGTCTTCTACATCGACGACATTTGCTTGTATCTTACCTACTCTAGCACCCGGTAAAAATTGTTCTATCCGTTCTATCCATTGGCGTAATAAAAACTCTTTATGTACGATAATTAATGTTTTTACTCCCAATTTTGCTAAAATATTTAACCCAATCACAGTCTTTCCGGCACCTGTATGCAGCTCTAATAATCCACCACCATGCTTTCTAGCGTGTTTTATAAATTTCTCAACTATCGGTTTTTGAAAATCACGCAATTCACCGTTAAATTTTAAATCTATTTTGGTGCCTTTAGATAATCTATTTTCTTCCGGTTCCCCATATGTTTCTATACCATAATATCTCGGCATATACAACTTTTTATTTGATTCTCTATATATTGGAAATTCTGAAGGTTTTTGTAGTGAAGTTTTAGGAACAAATGGACGCATCATTAATTCTTTTCTTATTAACTGTTGTTCTTGTACTGTTAAATTTTCCTTTTTTATAGTATAACCTTTATTTCCCAAATATATTGATACATCATCTTTTATTTTAGACATATTTATTTGTGTCTTTTAATTTCTATATACTTTTTTCAATTTATTAGACAAGAAAAAATCTACAGTTATGATATATGAATCTTTCAAAATTATTAGGTAATAAACCCCAAAATCACCTTTTAGCAATATTATTAACTGTATTCGTTGTATTTGATATTCAGTTGCCATTATCTATAGCAGTATTAATCGATAATGTTTTAGGTAAAATTATTGTTATTGGTATCGCTTTATCATTAATGAAATATGACCGCCTAATCGGAATTTTAGCATTAGTTGCATGTATCGTTTTAATCGAAAGAGCATCAAACATCACCGGGTCCGGACCACTCGTAAATTTTTTACCAAATGAATCTACAAAACATAAAGAAATGGTTGCAATGAATCCAGAATTCCCAGTATCATTGGAAGAAGAAGTAATACAAAAAATGCTCCCATATACAACACCAGATTTTACAGACCCAGAATTTAAACCTATTCAAGAAAAGGTCCACGATGCAGAACGTGTTTAATTTAGTCTCATTAATTTTTAACTAATATTTTTAGGTTTTAAAAATATTAATTGGAGAGAAGTTCAATGTTATCGCCGCCTACGTTTACGACCGCCGCCGCCAGTAGTCGCAGCAGGTTCTTTCTTTTTTTTAAATCGTCTACTTACATTATCCCATGCGGGTTTAGCATAAGGAATTATTACGTACCATCCCAACAACAAAACACCCATAACAACACCTACTATTATTAATATAGTTTTTGTTTTTTCACTTAATTCGGGTATTTTGGGGGTGACAAAGGAAGAACGCGGACCACCTGCCAAATATTTATTGTTTTGGTCCACAATAGGATTACAAGTTAATTTCCACTTACCACCTTGTTTTTTACTAACAGTTCCATAACCACCTGATGTACCAACACTATTCCAAACTAATTCTTTATAATGTGCACTTTTTTTTATTGGATAGCGATTTAATATCGTTGGAGATGTTAATTTTTTTTTAATATTATCAAAATCTGTTTGTAATATTTGTATTGAATATTCAGGATCAAATAATAACATTATACCCTTTGAATGACAAGGGGGTTCGTGCATAGAACCATTAAAAATACCAAATCCACACTGTGGAATCACATCATTTAATGTATAATTTTGAACATTAACTTGATGCGATTGATTTTTATTTGGAACGTGACCGCCAAATTTACTAAACCACTTTGTCGATTTAGTAGAGGATAAAGTTGTTTTCATAGGTATACACAAAACAACCGTAGGTTTTTGCATGCCACCAGAACAATAAATTATCAATTCTCCTTGACTTTCTCCATCATTGTAATAATTCAAAGAAGGTAGATATAATTTCACTCGTTCTACTCGCAATTGTGAACCATTGTATGTTAATGTATTGTTATTTTTACAACAATTTATATCTAAGTATGTAGATTTATTTGTTATAATACAATGACAGTTGCTAAAATTATAAACAAATTCACATATATTATTATTACACGGAGTTGCTTGCTGTTTCAATTCTCTAAAATTTTTAATATGTAAAGGACCCTTATTTTCATGTTTACAAGACATTATTATTAATATAAGTTTATAATAAAAAAATATATAAATTTATGTATATAAGATATGCGAATTACAAAAAAAAGATTAAATAAAATAAAGAAAACTAAATATCAATCGAGAAAAAAATATAAAAAAAAAAGACGAAAAAAGAGAAAAAAAAAAAGAAATACATTTAGAAAAAAACGTAAGACTAATTTAAAATATAATTCGCTTAAAAATAAACATAAAGGAGGTAATAAAGACGACGTTCATATTTTGATGTCATCATATGAATTTGACAATTCACCCCAGCCGTCTGATTTATTATATTATTTGATAACTGCTAAATATTCAAAAGACAAACGCGAAATTAAGGCGGATAAAGTAGCAATAAATGGGTCGTTAAGGGTGGATAATGTTGTAAAAAACATATCTTATGATGTGCCTATTGGTTATACTATGTCTGGAGCTATCGAAACAGGTATATTTACAAACCAGAAACCTATAGTAGTTTTAAATGATATATTAATTTATTTACAAAATAATAATATTTTAAAAAATTTAAATGATATACGAACATTTCTATTGTCTCAATTTGGTATTACGAGTTTATTTATTTCTACATACGATAGAACATTATACGATTCTTTAAATAAACCTGAATCAAGAAACCTAGTAGTAAAAATATTAGAAGAGGAATGGAACAAAATAAAACAAACAAATCAAAAAGAAGTAGAAGCAGCTACAATGATACAAGCAAAATTTCGAGAAAAAACACAAGAAGGCTTGGAAAAAGATAATGCTAAAAATTGCCGCACGGAATTAATATCAGCTAAAAAAAAGAAATGTGGTAAATTTCGTAATTGGGATATTGATGACTCGTGTAAAACACCATCCTGTCCACCCGATGTAAGAGATGCTGTTGTTAGTAAAAATCAAAAAATTGAGGATGCTTTATCGGAAATGTCAAAGGAACAAAAGAGAAAAGTTATTGCTGGTCAAGCCGCGTTTCATGGTGCTGTTAATATGCAAGGACAGGAAGAGGTAGCAACAACAGATACACCAACAGTTCCAGTAGCAACAACAGATACACCAACAGTTCCAGTAGCAACAACAGATACACCAACAGTTCCAGAAGCAACAACAGATATACCAATAGAACCAGTAGCAACAACATCTGGTGATATCTCGACAGATGAGCAAAGAAAAAATAAAATAGAAGAAATGTTAAAACAAAATTTCAAAAGAACACTTGTTGATGAAAAAGATGATGGACATTGTTTATTCAGAACATTTGCTAGATTTTTATATGGCGAAGTGGATTGTGTGCCAAATACAAGTGATATTACCGAACAACAAATAGAGGAAGGTAAAAAATGTATGCATTGGTTGATTCGCGACAAAATAGTCGAACACATCTGGGACAATCAAGGAGAATATTTTGAATGGTTTGATGAACAGAACCCTTTTAGTGAATATAAAAATAGAATGATGAATTATGAACCAAATCCTGAACAAAAATATGGTAGACACGGTGGTGAGACAGAAATAGCAGTGTTTGAAAAATTATACAAAATTAAAGTTATTATATATAAATGGGATGAACAACAAAATAATATTATAATAGCTAGAGGAATCGGAATACAAGACATGGTAGATGAAAATATTTTACAAATCTTTTTTGATGAAAAACAAAAACATTATCAATCTACAATATCTAGCGACCCAGTTTTGCGTGAAGAAGAAGAGGAACAAGAAAAAAAAAGACATGCTAGATTTTTACAAGAATTAAATCAACCCCAAACTGCAACTACGGGTTCAATCGTTCAAGAACCAACAGAACAACCACTAGAACCACCAACAGAACAAGCTGTCGATTCTCAACAAAGAGAAGAAGAGATTTTACAAGAAAGGTTTCCAGGTAGTAATTTTAAAAGAATTACACCAGATAAACCTGTATATAAATCCAATGATGAATATCATAACACATTTATTGTTAAATTTTACAAAAAAGACCCATCAGAAGGTGGCAATATTAGTATTTTAAATTTATCGAGAAAAGCAGAAGAAAAATTATTAGGACCTAAAGTATTTAACATAGGTAATGCTGTTGATACATATTTTTTAAAGGTAAATGAAAATCCACCATTATGGATAATGAAATACGGATGGGCAGGACGAAATTTAAAAGAAATTACTATTGATGTTAAAAACCCAACCGCATTAGGTCCTTTATTTATAAAAGTATTACGATTAATTGAGCGAATTGAAAATGTTAATAAAATTGATGGAATAGATTATTTTCAACATGATGATTTATCACCTTTAAATATTGGTTATAGTGGGGCAGGATTAGATGATTTGAATGACCCAGAATCTAATTTATTAGTTTTTGATTGGGGTGAAACAGGAGCAACTCAACAAAATATGAGAAACGGCTTTAGAACTAGTTTGGGTCAGATGATAAATACTCATTTAACTTTATCTAAAATAGAAAGACAATGGGATGAGGCAATTATTGAATTTGATGCAAGTAGAAGACCAGGTGGACAAGAAACTATAGATTCAACAACTGGACCAACGCTAGAACCGGGCTCTAGTTCCAGTGATGAGGAGAACGATAGCGATGATAGTGCACAATCGAGTGAATCTAGCGATCTTAAAAATATAAAACCAGAAGATTTATTTACCCTGGGCAAATTATCCGAAACAGATAATGAAAAATTATATTCTACAATATTCTCTAAACTTTCAGAATTAGAGTTTAATATAACAATTAAAGAGGTTCGTTTAGAAACGTGGAGACAGTTAATTGATTGGGATAAAGCAAAGAAAAGAATGTTGTCTATTTGTAAAATTATTGATATTCGACATCACGTTGATTATTTAATTAAAAATAATAAAACACTTTTAGGTCATGAAACCAACGATATAAATTATCAAGAAATAGAAAAACGGTATAAATTGCCTCTAATTACAAAATGGGATTTAAAGTTTTTTTTAACAAAAGATGGTAAGATATTATTAAAAAAAATTGGAATAAAAGGGTGGACGTCGAAAAGATTTATTCAGCTAACACCTTTACTTGAATATGCTGTTAATCATCCTGAAGTATGGAAATTATACCATATGGAACGAGATGATATGAAATTTAAACCAACAATTAGAGTTCTCAGCGATACAGTAAGACCTAAGGGAAGAACTTTGGGATGGTCAAAAGGTCATGTATATACAGGACAATTGACCATTGAATATACACCAAAAGGTCCTGTTGATAAAAATTATAGAAAGAATACATTGTATTTAATCGTTTCTCCAAATAGGAAAGAGACAGAAACAAAACTTATTCACGGTAGTGCAACACCCGGAATACATTGCGTTTTACAACCATTGGGCGAAGGCGGCTCTGTTAACGATAATCAATATTTAAATAATAGTAAATTCAGCGAAGATAATTTGTTGTATAGATATGCACATGAAACAAATTATAGAAAACCGGGAAATGAATTTGCAAATGTTATCAGAGAGTATCAAGTTAAAGTAAATGGAGCTGGTATATATTCCGGATTAGGGTTTTCTAATGTAGCTGAATTATACAAAAAGATGCAAGTTGATGGGGTGGATAAAGATTTAATTGAAGTATATAGAAATACTATTAAAACCCCCGACGATGTAGAAAAATTCATTAAAGATACTGATCTAGCTGTATCAAGAGAAATAGAAGGAAAAAATAGAGCGAGAGAAGGACACATTGATCAAATAAATCATGAAATAGGAAAATATTCGATACAAGATGAAATAAATAAGTTGTTTCCGGGAAAAGAACCAAAAGATTTAACTATGGATGATGTTTTACAAGCAAAACAATTAAAAAACACTAAACAAGAAAAACAACGAAAAGCACGTTTGGTTAAAAAATATTTAATTCAATTATATGGCGATAAACCAAATATGCTTGATTATACTGATGAAGAAATACTAAAAGCACAAGAACAAGAAAACAAAGCACCTATTGAACCCAGTTATATTTTACGTAGTGTAGACCCAACTACAGAAATCACACAAGAAAAGCATCAGGAAATTGAGAATAATGTCGAACAAAAAATAAAAGAAGCTATCAGTAAAATAGTTCCCGATTATAAAATAGGCGAACCACTTACAGGCGAAGAAACTACCGACCCAAGAGGAGAAAAACCTTTAGATACAATAATGAATGAATTGTTAACTGAAGTTCCAGATATAACGGTTGATTATAAACAATTATTAAAACAAGCCATAAGTAAAGAAATTACCCTAGCCCAGAAAAATACAAATAATCCAGATACAAATTTCAAAATATTAAAACAATTTATAGTATTACTTGAAAGGGAAAAAATATTGTTTAAAGCAAGAAAAGATAAGTTGACAGGTGAAGAACAACAAAACACTGATGGAAGTAATTATAGCGACGAAAAAAAAGCCACAATTATGCCTGCTATAAATAAAGTTTTTGAGGAAAACTTAAAAGAACAGATTGAACGTTATCAAAATGACGATTTTAGAAGGGGATTAGGGTATAGTGCATCTACATCTACTGAAACAGTATCTGATAGCACTGGAGATGGCACTGGAGATAGCACTCAACGGCAACCTTTAGATACTGGTAGTGAGACGCTCGATTCAGAGGAAAAAACAGAAGAGGAGGACACTGGACCATCCTTAAACCCAGATGCAATTACGGAGGGTTTAGATGGAGATTCAATCGAAAGTCGATCTAGAAGAAGAACCGCCGATGATTTACCTGAGAGAACTGATTCGGTTGATTTAGGGGGCGATGAAACAGCACCAGAACCAGAAAACGCAGGTATTCCATATGATAAAGAGAATTCACCATCTAGTGCCAATATATTTATTGAATTTGGTAAAGTAAACCCACAAACAGGAAATCCAACAGCACCTAGAGTTGTTTTAACACAAACAAATACAGCAGATAGTAAATCAACTAAAAGATGGTTTGAAGAATTATTTGATTCCGATAAAAGAACACCAGAAACTCCTATTGTAGGTGTCGTTGGCGGATATAAAAAGAAAAAAAGAAAAAATAAATCCAAAAAAAAGAAAAAAAGAAAAAAACGTCGTAAAAAATCAATGAAAAAATAAGATATATAAATAATTATTCTTTATAAAAAAAATTATTTATAAAATACCATCGAAATAATTAGGAGGAATATACATGTCGTCAAATGTATGAAATAGTTTATTATTGCCAGATTTTTTCTTTTTTTTATTTGATTTATTTACCTTTTCTTTAAAATCCAATAAAGTTAATATTATACTATCTACTTTCGCAACCATTTTTTTTGTATCTATATACGTTTGCTTTAAATTATATAAACCCTCTATTATTTCATTAATAAATTTTAAAAGTCGCAAAATACAATTTTTATAAAAGTTGTTTAAATTTACTTTTAATAATATACGGTCTAAATATTTTACAAACTCAGTAAAATCTTCATCTAAATATATCCATGTATTGTTTCTATTTTCACTATACCAATATCTCCAAAATATTTGTGTATATCCTTGTGGAACAATATAATAATCTCCTGTATTATATTTTCCTATTTTATCTCCTATTTTTATATTTTTAAAAATATCTAGTTTTTCCATAAATCTTATAATTTCTTTATTCGTCTTTTGCTCATATGTCAAAAATTTTATTGTATCACCAATCATATTGTTTATATATTATATATTATATAATATTTAATCTATAGTGTTCATTAACTATTGTATTTACACATATGGGATATATGCCGGTGTATTATTTTCATAAATAGTAACTTTAAATGCGTCATTATATCCTTCAACATACACATTATCACCATTATATAAATCATTGCATCCATATTCCCCAGTACAGCTACGACCATTCTTACTAACAGGTAATTTTACCGACATGTGTTTATCACTCATTGTATAAAATTGCCATTTACCCCTAGCATTATCTAAGGGTCTTCCCATTAGTGGTAAAATAGTTTCATTACCATTGCTTCTAGTTAAAATACCAACTTGCCGATAACTTGATTCAAATCCACGCGTTCTTATATTTATTGGAATACCACGAGGATCAGAACTATTTGTTGGAAAATAATTTCCATCTCTCATAGGAGGAACAAATGGATTTTGTAAAACATTTGAAGGTATGTTAAAATTAAACCCAGTATGCGGCATAGAATGTGGTTGACGCATTGTATGAAATATGTTTAAATTTGATTTATTATTTTGTCTAAAAAATAAATATATTCCTAAACATATAATTGCTATTAAAAATATTAATGTAATATTTTCAATACAAAGAACACCCGGAGGACATTTCTTTCTTCCCATATATATATAACTTTAATTTTTCTTTTTAGTATTACCTCCATTTAATTTTGACATCATGTCTTGTAAACCTTTAATATCGCCACCCAAATCTAATCCATCCAATGTTTGTTTGGCACTTTTCAATATAGGTGTCATACTTTCCAAAGATTTCATTAGACCTTTTTGCTGATTTACTAATTTTTTAGTTTCAGTAGTCAAACCTTTCATACCATCGCTTCCCAACATTTTCTCTAAATTATCATATGCACCTTCAATTGTTGCCGCATAATCGATTCTATCCGAATCATCTTCATCATTACCATCTACATTTGCTGCTCTACTTTTTGGAACATTTCTTTGTCCAAAACCTTGTTTTTTATCTGTTAATTTACCACATTTATCTTTAGAATAGGCCCAGCACATAGGAGAGGGACAATCTTCTTCACCCGATTGATATTTATCAGGAGCTGATTTCCAACCATCCTTTTCTTCTCTCCAACATTGTTTTTGTCCCTTTTCATTATCTTTATTTTTCATACCTTCCATAATTCCCATTTGAAAAGTATCTTGTATATAATTAAAATTAGCTACAGACATTGCTAAAACCAATACTAGAACCATATTTTTTGTAAAATAACTGGATAATACACCAACAACACTTAATAGTAATAAAGAATCATAATCTCTTTCATTTATAAGTGAAACCGCGTTAATTATTGCTAAAACTAATACTAGATATAACACATATTTGTTGTTTACAATCTTAGGTAATTTCATTTTATATATAAAATACATAAAATAAAATATATAGTATTATTAATTTAATTACCTATTGGAAGTTTGGGGTCTTCTTCCATTTCTTCTTCTTCTTCTGTTTCTTTTGCTACTTCCATGGCTTCCACGCACGCTTTTGTAGCGGCATCCCATTTTTCACCCTTTTCGCATTTTCCCGCTGCTTTTGCTGCCAATTTTTCCAATTGTTGAGACATTGGTTCCATACCTTCCTTAAGACGACCACATCCGAAAACAAAGTTAGCAACAAATAATCCAGCCAAGATAGCACAGACTTTATTTTTACAATAACAGTTAGCAGAGTAAGCGGTTAAACCGAATAGCGCTAAACATTCGTAAGATTTCATACCCAAATATCCCAAAACATTGAGAACTGCTAAGGCATATACAGCATAACAAACATACTTGTTTTTTAATATTCCTGGAACTTGCATTATATAATAATATAAGTAAAAAAATTTGTATTAATTTAATAATTAATAATTAATATAATTCCTAAATTATTTATCTTTTTCTACGTTTTTTTCTTCTTCGTTTTGTTTTTTTACCTTTCGCACCCCTTCCAACATTCCGAGATTTTGTTCGACTTTTCGATCTAGATTTTTTTATAGATTTGCTACGTAAACTTTTTACACTTCTTAATGTGCGAGACCTTTTTTGTTCTTGTGGACTCATATCATATCTAAATCCTCCTGTGCGTCTATGTCTTCTACGTCTACGTGTTCTACGACCACCTTTTCTACGCATATTTATATTACGTCTAGATTTTCTTCTACCACCTGATGTTGGTTTTGTCCACGTTCTGGTTCCTTCAGGATTATCATTTCGGTAGTAATATGTTTGACCACGCGATCCTTCTGCCTCACTTACAGCTGACGCCCAATCTTGAGGTAATCCTTCATCACTTCCTGGTAAGCCCGTTGTTCCCGCGTTAGCATCTTTAATATTATCTCTTAAGGCACTCCAACCCGATTTTGTGTTCGGTCCCATACTTTTTTGTGTCGGTAATTCTACAGTAGCACCCAAAGCTTCTTGTAGTTGTCTTATATTTTCTTCCAATTTGGTTAAATCAACATTATCCGTTGCATTTTTTACCTCATTTAACGTATTGGTGTATTCACTTAATTTATTGGCTATATCCTGTAAGGTTTCTTGATTTTTTGATTCACCTTTTTTTGCTTCCTCTTTTAATACAGATATTTCTTCTTCAAATCCTTTTTTTACAGTTTCTATATTTCTATTAGAACTAGCGTTTGATTTTTTTAATTCTTTTATTTGTTCTAACATTTTTTCCAGATTCTCGGTGGCAGTGTTAATAGCACTTATTTTATTGTTCAATTCTGATGTAAATTTAGTGCGAGCTGGACCTATTTCTCCTAATAATGTTAAATGTTTTGATATTTGATCAATAGGATTCATTATTTATATATATATAAGTTTAGTTAATAATTTCTTCCGAAGTGTTCACTAAATTATCAATATCCATTTTTACTTTGTCTAAATCTTTTAATATTTTTTCTTGTTCAAATTTTGCTTGACGCATTTGTGTTTCAGATAATTTCGACTTTTCCATCTGATTTTTTAAATATTCCGAAATTTTTTCCAATTCACGCATATATTTCGTTTTACTTTCTGCTATATGACCGTGATATCTTTTATAATCTTCGTGAACTCCGCGTAAAAATTCATTTTGTTGTTTTATTTTCGCTATTTCACGTTGTTCCATTAGCATTTGTTCCCTATTTCTCTGAGATTCTAATTGTAATTGCTGTAAAATAATTGATTTTTCCATAAAATTCATAAATATATATATAATATATTTATAAATTTTTTTTATTATATACGAATTCGAAAAGAAAACCGTATTTATTTTATATTTATTTACTACATCGTCTAGGTAATAATATATTATATGAAAATAATTTAAATCTTACCCAATATTATTTAGGATGTCTAAAAAAACCGGAGAATTACTCTTAACCGAAAATCCAGATCGTTATGTCATGTTTCCTGTGGCCAATGATGCCATTTGGAAAATGTACAAAAAAATGATGGACTCATTTTGGCGAGCCGAAGAAATAGATTTATCGAAAGACCCGGCACATTGGGAAACCTTAAATGATGATGAAAAACATTTTATAAAAATGATTTTGGCATTTTTTGCAGCCAGTGACGGTATTGTACTAGAAAATTTGGGAGAACGATTTTTATGTGAAGTTCAGCTACCTGAGGCTAGAGCAGCATATGGATTTCAATTAATGATGGAAAATGTACATAGTGAAACATACTCGCTTCTTATCGATACTTTGATAAAGGATGAAACAGAAAAAACAAAATTATTTAAAGCAATAGATAATTTTCCTTGTATCAAAAAAAAAGCAGATTGGGCAATAAAATGGATTAATGATAATAGAAGTGGATTTGCTACTCGTTTAGTTGCATTTGCCTGTGTTGAAGGCATATTTTTTAGTGGCGCTTTTTGTAGCATTTACTGGTTAAAGAAACGAGGTATTATGCCTGGATTAACATTTAGCAACGAATTGATTAGTAGAGATGAAGGCATGCATACTGATTATGCCGTTTTATTGTATAAAACATTAAATAAAAAAATAAAAAAATCAAAAATTGTCGAAATTGTAAAAGAAGCCGTTGATATAGAAAAAGAATTTATTTGTGATGCATTGCCCTGTAAACTTATAGGCATGAATCAAAAATTAATGAAACAATATATTGAATTTGTAGCAGATAGACTCATTGTCCAATTGGGATACAACAAAATATACGATTCTAGTAATCCATTTGACTTTATGGAAATGATTAGCTTAGAAGGAAAAACCAATTTCTTCGAGAAACGAGTTGGTGATTACAGTTTGAGTTCAGGTCAAAAATCCGATGAAGCATTTAAATTAGATGATTGTTTTTAAATTGATATTATTTAATTTATAAGAATATTGTCAATAATGAGGATGTTTAAACATTGTATAAATCAATTTGAAGAACGCGTAATATACAATTTAATCGATACGCCACATAAATTACGATTCGTTTGTGGGTTTGTGGGTATCGTTTTAAATTTATTCATGCATTTATGTTATAACGGTTTAAATGATGTGTTAACACAATGGATGACTCCACCTTGGTTTGGTATATTTTATATAGGTAAAATACCTATTTGGGTTTATTGTTTAATTGTAATAATTGGTTATTGTATGGGGCACGGTCTTGCAAATTGGTGGACCGATGTTCATACAGATATATATATAAATGGTAGAAAACGTTGGTGTATTGCCAAAACAGATTTCTTAACAAGTCATATATCAAAAAAACAAAATAAAATAAATTATGAACAAAAAGAAGAATAAATGTATTATTTCCTTATTGAATGGTAATTTTTCAAAAACCATTTATATGTTTGTGAAATACCATCATCAAAACTAGTAAATTTCATTTCAGGATATAATGACAATAATTTTTTATTTGATACCGTTTTTTTCATACATCCGTCTGCTTTATCGGTAAGCCATTTTAATTTTTTTTTATCAATTTTCATAACATTTAATATAGTATGAACAACTTCTTCGATAGTAAATTCATCATTATTACAACAAATTATATTTCCACCTTCAATTGTCATATCATGTAATATTTTTAAAATAATTTTGGCAAAATCTGGAGCATATAAAAATTGTCTCAATGGTTTTCCTGTCCCATAAGCTATAATTTCGTCATATTTTTTTGTAATATGAAATCGATGCATTAACATTGGTAAAAGGTGTCCATCTCTTAAGTTAAAATAATCATATGGTCCATATAAATTCACAGGAATGACACAAATAAAAGAAGTATCATATGCTTTATTGTATTGTCTACATTGCATTTCCAACATTCGTTTTGAATAAGCATATCCTTCATTGGATGAATGTGGCGGTCCTTCATGAATCATATTTTCATCCATTGGAAATTTACTAGGTTTTGGCGGATATATACAACTAGACAAACAAAAAATCCCACGTCTAATATTGTTTTTTACACAAGCTTCCAATACATTTTCATTTATTTTTATATTGCTACTAAACATATTTGTATTTTGACTCATATTTTTATATAATCCCCCGACATTAGCAGCCAAATGTATTATATAATTATAATTTTTATTTTTGAAGTAATTTAGAACTGCCTCTCGATTTGTCAAATCTACATCTTTACTGGAGAGAAATTCATAATGAATAGTATTCGAATCTAGGTCGTTGGTAATTTCATCTTTTATACATCTTCCTACCATTCCAGTGCCACCTGTAATTACTATTTTTGTTTGGATATAATTCATATAATATACTTATATGAAATATTATTTAAATATTTATATTTATATTAAATTACAATGGTTAAAGTAGCTTTTTTGACTGGAATTACGGGACAAGACGGTTCTTATTTAGCAGAATTTTTATTAAAAAAAAATTATCGTGTATATGGAATAGTAAGAAGAACGTCTTTATTATATAGTTCAACTAGAATCGACCATATTAGAGATAAATTAACTTTAAAATATGGTGATATGACAGATGGGGCAGGATTATCTAATTATATACATGAAATAATCAGGGCAAATTTTGATGTTAGAGAAAATGAAATAAGAGATTCAACCTTTGAAATATATAATTTAGCTGCTCAAAGTCATGTAAAAGTATCATTCGAAATTCCAGAATATACTGCTGATACAGATGGAATGGGAGTCATGCGTTTATTAGAAATAATAAGGACATTGCCAGAAAATATTAAAAGTATTGTTAAATTTTATCAAGCAGGAACAAGCGAATTATATGGCGAAGTATTGGAAACACCACAAAGCGAAACAACTCCATTTAACCCTGTATCTCCATATGCTGCTGCAAAATTATATGCTTTTAATATGACAAAAATTTATAGAAAAGCCTACGATTTATTTGCTGTGAATGGTATATTATTTAATCATGAAAGCCCTCGTAGAGGCAGACAATTTCTTACTATGAAAGTTGTAAATGCGGTAAAAGAAATAACTCAAGGCAAAAGAGATTTTGTTCAATTAGGTAATTTAAACAGTCAAAGAGATTGGGGACATGCAAATGATTATGTTAAAGGTATGTGGTTAATGTTGCAACGAAAGGAACCTAAAGATTATGTATTGGCTACGGGTAAAACGTGGACAGTAAGAGATTTTGTTCAATTGGCATTTGCGCATAAAGGTTATGATTTAACATGGGAGGGAACCGGTGTAAATGAAATGGCAATGGATCAGGATGGTATCATTCGAGTAATGGTAAATCCAAAATATTATCGACCTTGCGAAGTAGAATTATTGTTGGGTGATGCTACAAAAGCGGAAAAAGAATTGGAATGGCGTAGAGAATTTGACACATTGGAAAAATTAATTGTTGATATGTTTAATTAATAATATAAAGATATTAAAATTAATTGGATATATTTATAATAATGAATAAAATTAATTTTATATATACAATTAAAAATCTATCGTTTTATACAGATAACAGTTTTGAAAATTTATGTTCTTATTTAAAGTCTTTTCGGTATAATTTTATTAAATTAACATATAATGAAACAATTGAATGTAATATCAAAAAAATTAAATTGTTAACTGATAAATTTAATATTAATTTAATAATAAGTATAAAAAATATTGAAAATATTAAAAATGTTGAAAAATTTATCGATTATATAGAAATATTTACACCCAAAAAAATTTTAAACGTAAAAAATATTATATTAAACATTTCTATTAAAAAATATAAAAAATTAAGAAATAAAGATCATTATTTTCATATAATTTTGAATAACATTTTTGATTTAAAATGGAAAGATATAAAAAAATATGAAATTAAAAAACATATAGCAATTGAATTTGAAAATAAAAATATACAATATATTTATTTTTCAAATTTTGGTATTAATAATTTTTATATTTCATATAATACGATACCAAATTTATTGAATGAATGGTCAAATACAGAAATAGTAAATTATGATAATTATTTAAAATATAATTTTAATAAAATATATAAAAAAAATAAAAAAGTATTAATAACTGGTATAACAGGACAAGATGGTTCAAATTTAGTTGAATATTTGATTAATAATATAAAAGATATAATTATTTTTGGAACAATCAGGTCAGCTTTAATGTTAAAGCACGATAATATAAAAAATTTTATATCGAATAAAAGTTTTATACCAATAATTTTAGATTTATGTGATGAAAAGAATACAAAATTAATATTTGAAAATATAAAACCTGATTATTTCTTTAATTGTGCTGCTCAAAGCATTGTTAACAAAGATGATAAGGATTCTATTAATACACTAAGAGTAAATACTATTGCACCATTAATACATATGGAGTGTATTAGATTAATACATAAACAATGTAGATATTTTTCTTGTGGTTCAAGTGAAGAATTTGGTTTAACAAATTATTCACCTCAAGATTTAAATCACAATTACGAACCTATTAATATTTATGGTATAAGTAAATTATCAACACATTATTTAGTTAAATATTATAGAAATAAATATAACTTATTTTTGTGCCACGGAATTTTATATAATCATGAAGGAATTAAAAGAGGTGTAGAATTTGTATCGAGAAAAATTACAAGTGAAGCAGTTCGAATAAAAAAAGAATTAGATAAAAATATAATACCTAATCCATTACAAATTGGTAATATTTTTTCAAAAAGAGATTGGTCAGATAGCGAAGATTTTGTAAGAGCTTTTTGGAAAATTTTAAATATAAATAAACCTCATGATTATATTTTATCATATGGTAAGTCTCATACTGTAAAAGATATAATTGATATTGCATTTGAAACATTAAATATAAATTTAATTTGGAAAATAAAAAAAAATCCTTTAAAAACTACAGCTGTTTATAACGGAAATATTTTGGTAAAAATCAACAAAAAATTTTATAGAAAAGAGAATGAAAAACGCAATTTCCTTGGAGATAATTCAAAAAGTAAAACAATTTTAGATTGGGATATTAAAATTTCTTTCAAAGAGTTAATTCAAAAAATGGTAAAACAAGATATAAAATTAATAATTTAATTGATATAAATTATATAAATACAATAAATCTATATAATTTATATGTTGAAAAAAGTATTGAATAAAGAAACCAATCATATTTATGTAATTGCTGAAATTGGAATTAATCATAATGGTTCTTTACAAACAGCTTTAGATTTAATAGATTCTGCATATGAATCAGGTGTAGACGCTGTAAAATTTCAAAAAAGAAATATTAATAATATTTACAATAAAAAAACTATCAACGACCCAAACAGTGCCGAATGGAATGTAGAATATCTAATTAAAGAATTAAAACAATTAGAATTCGGTAAAAAAGAATATGATATTATTTACGATAAATGTAAATCACTACAATTAGATTTAATAATCACCCCCTTTGACATCGAATCGGTTGATTTTGTTTTACAATATAATGTAGTTGCTTTTAAAAATGCGTCTTGTAATATGAATAATTATAAATTAATCGATTATATAGCTACTAAAAATTTGCCTGTATTAATATCTACAGGTATGTGGAGTGATGATGAAATTAAAGAATCAATCCAATATTTTAAATTAAAAAATATAAATTATACATTATTATTAGCTAATTCTACATATCCTTGTCCATATGAAGATTTAAATATAAATTATATAAATACATTAAAAAAATATTCTAATGTAGTAGGTTATTCTGGACATGAAAGGGGGAATTTTATACCAATTGCTGTAGCAGCTTTAGGTGCAAAAATAATTGAAAAACATATCACATTTGATAGAAACCAACAAGGGTTAGATCACAAAGCTTCTATGGAACCACACGAATGGAAAGAAATGGTTCATAATTTAAGATTATTAGAAACAGCATTAGGAAGTAAAAAGATTGTTAATCAAGCAGAGATATTAGCAAAACAATCATTTTGTTTATCCCCATATGCCATCCGAGACGTTAAAGTTGGAGAGAAATTAAATAAAGACATGTTTGAGTTGTTAGCTCCGGGAAAGGGTATATTACAAAATGAATTATCGAAATATTTGGGAAAAGAAATTAAATTAGAAATTAAAAAAAATGATTGTATCTCAAAATCATTTTTTGAAGAAACAATTTTAGTTAAAGATTGGAAAATTGCTAATTTCAAAAAAAAATGGGGTGTTAAATGTAGATTTCACGATTTTTTAGATTATAGTGTTTTATCATCACCAGTAATTGAATTCCATTGTTCACAAAAAGATATATATGATCCTATAACTGGTATTGCTTCAAATACATCACAATTAATTGTTCATGCACCCGAGATTGTCGATAGAATGTTGGTTGATATATGTTCAAAAGATGAATTTCAAGTTCAAAAAAGTATAAGTATATTACAGGATACAATCAATAAAACAATTAAATTATCAAAAAATTTTAAAGGAAAACCCAAATTAGTTGTTCATTTTGGAGGAATGTGTTTAAAACCTTGTTGTAATGTTGAAAAAACACAACACGAAATGTTTCATAAATCCATGGAAAATTTTAAAAAATTAAATTACAACCCGGAAGAAATTGAAATATTGCCTGAAAATTTGCCACCAAAACCTTGGTATTTAGGTGGAGAATGGAATCAATATGGTTTTATGACAGAAAAATACATGATTGACTTTTGTAAAAAGTTTGATTTAAAAATTACATATGACGTATGCCACGCCAAATTATATTGTAATTATATGAAAAAAGATATTGTTGAATATACCAAAAAAATAAAAAAGTATATATCACACGTCCATATATCTGATACAAAAGGCATTAATGGGGAAGGAGTCCAAATAAACGAAGGGGATACAGATTTTTTACCTATATTTAAAGAACTAAAAGATTTGGATTTTTCATGGGTAACAGAAATATGGGCTGGACATATTAATAATGGTAAAGGTTGTTATAATTCAATGAAATTATTAGAACCTTATAAAAAATTAATTTAATTCACATATAGCTAAAATAGTATCTGTTTCATTATTATCTATTAAAACTTTTTTATATTGTTCATTCAACATATTTATATTCATATCCTCCCATTTTTTTTGACCACCCGGCTTACCTTTAGATAACCAATATAAATGATTAATTAAATTATATCTTTGTATATTTATTATTTCTTTTACATTTAAATTTACAGCTTCTATAAATGTTTTTAAACTTTTTTTAGTATGCAATATTAAATGTTCCGACCAATAAGTAAATTTTTTGAATTCATCGCAACCATATCTATTAATTAATATATCATTGCTATGTGGAACTTCAATATATATTTTTCCATTTTTTTTTAATTTTTTGGAAATATTTTTTAAAATTTCCAATGGTTTATCCAAATGTTCAAAAACATGCCATAAACATATACAATCAAATTTAATATTTATATCATCAATAAATTTATAAATATTCAAATTTTCTTTTTGTAATATATTTCTATAATTATCAGACATTTCGACACCATAAACATCATATTCATTTTTTATTAAATGTAAAAAACCACCAGTTCCACAACCAAAATCTAAAATTTTTGATTTTTTTTCAAACCTGTGTTTAATAAAATCATATCTTCTTTTATCATCATTATATGTTGATTTTCTTATATTTTTTATATTTAATTCTTTTAAATCAGTTCCAACAAGATATTCATTTAAATTTTCTTCAGAATAATTTTTAAATTGTTCAATGTCTAACCATTTTATATTGTTATTACTTTTAACATTTATATTAGAAATATCACGCGTTCCCTTGTGTTCAATTATTATTTCGTTTTTATTTATTAGATTTAAATTTACTAATATATTTTCCATATAATTTATAATATAATGAATTGTTTAAATATTAATTATATTATTGAATACCCGCCTGCTATTACAATATTTTGACCTGTAATATTATTCATTGAAAATAAATATTGTATTGAAGTTTCTATTTCTTTTATTGTTGTTATATCATTTAAAGGTATATGTTTTTTATAGTTATCCAAAAAACATTGATCATTTATTGTTTCTTTTACCCCCCCAGGAGAAATGCAATTAATTTTTATATTATCCTTAGCTAATATTACCGCAAGGTGTTTTGTTAAACCAACTAATCCGTGTTTGGATGCAGTATATGCCGGATTTTTTATTTTATCATTATATAAATCCAACCGAGGCGAAACTACAGAATAAATACTTGAAATATTTATTATATTGTTTAAAATACCTTTGTTATTTCTATAACATTCTTTAATTATTAAAAATATTGAATTTAAGTTGACATCTATCATTTTTTTAAAATAATTTATATCTATATCCAATATTGTTTTTGCTGTTAAAGGGATTGCATCTGGTATTCCTATGCAATTTATTATCTTTGCTATATTTTTATTTTTATGTATCTCAAAAAACTCTTTTACAGATTTTTCATTTGTAGCGTCTACACTGGGATGTCCTAATAAATCTAATTCTAATATGTTTTCTTTTTTTCTTAGTAAAAATTTTTTTATTTCTTTACCTATGGCACCACTCGAACCGGTTAATAATATATAACTCATTATATTATTAACTATATATATATATATTTAAGTTTTTTCAAATATTATAAGTTTCCAAGGCATATATATAACATCAGAAAATTGTAATAATTTATGATTATTAGTTTCAACTGTATATGTCCCTCTTCCTTTTTTTCCCTCTTTATTAATATGTTTTTCTATATTGAATTTATCATTTTTTAGTATATTGAAATCATGTTTATTGGCAATATCAATAAGCTTATCAACAGGGAGTATATTATAATAAACTACTTCATTATTATAAGGATCTTTAATTTTTATATTTATATCTAATTTTGAATCTGTAAATAAAGAAAAAAACACTGCGTATTTTTCTGAACTTTGAAATTGTTTATTAATTAAAGTATTTTGAATTTTTGGCGACATACACATCAATACCATACTCGATATTGTTAAATCGTATGTTTTAGAAAGATTTTTAAAATCATCATTTATAAAAATACAATCCCTATTTTTTTCGATTGCAATTTTTAATACCGTTTCGTTAAAATCTATGCCTGAATATTCCGCATTTATTTTTTTTTTTAAATAATAAATTAACGCACCAGAACCACATCCAAAATCTATTGCCGTATTAAATTTTAACTTTGATAATGCACCTTTTATAAATTTAATACTTTCATATTCTTCTTCATATTGTTTTAAATAATAATTTTCCATCTGATGTATGGTTGGTGGTTTGCACCAAACTTCGTCTGAATTATCGCAATTCATTTTATGTTTTTGTAATAATCTATTGTTTTTTGTAAACAAGAAGCTTTATATCTAGCTAAATCTAAATTTCTATAATTTGTTTTAAACGCCATTAATCTTTTTTGCACACTTTCCGCAACTGGACATAATCCCTGTTTGTATTCTACATTTTTATAAACCACCGGATTTCGTTTTACAAAATTTCTATCACGCATTACGGGCTCTAAATATGGAACTTTCCACGTTCCATAATAACCATCTCCACCAAATTCTATATATTTCTGTCTAAAATCATACCAAGATACACCTATTTCTTTTTCACCATTATACAAAACAGCTATTGCCCAATAAGAATTCACCCTATCATTTTTTGTTTTTTGAGGAACTAAATATTCGCATTTATTTATTACTTCTAAAAATATTTTTGCTGATTCAATACGTAGATTTACAATTTCATCTAATCTTTCAATTTGTGCATAAGCTAAAGCAGAATTTATTTCAGGCATTCTATAATTCCACCCAATTTCATCATGTCTTTCATAATTTGGATTTTGCCATGTATCTTTATTTGCTTTTACAGCACCATTTTCTGCTTTTAAATTTTTAAATCCATGACAACCCATTTTTCTACAATATTCCGCATATTTCTCATTATTAGTTAAAACCATTCCTCCTTCTCCACAAGATATATGTTTCGAATTTTCAAAACTATAACTGGACATTGCGCCCAAAGTCCCAACCATTCTACCCTTATATGTACTTAATACACATTCCGCATTGTCTTCAATTACAGGAATATTATATTTGTTTGCTATTTCTAATATCTCATCATAATCACAAGGTAAACCATAAATATTTACAACAAATATAGCTTTTGTTTTTTCAGTAATTTTCTCTTCTAACTTTTTTGGATCCATATTAAACGTTTCGGGATCTACATCAACATACACAGGAATAGCATTTGCTTGTATAGTTACAGCACTATTCATTATTACAGTAATAGCTGGAGATATAACTTCGTCGCCCGGCTGTATACCCAAAGCCAGTAAAGCTGCATGCATAGTAGAAGTGCCAGAATTAAATGCTATACCATATCTACAACCCATTTTTTTTGCAAAAAATTTTTCAAGACTATTCGTCCAACTACCTGTAGTACAAGATAATTTTTTACTATTTAAAATAATGTCTTTCATATATTTTAATTCATTTCCTAAAAATTTGGTTGAATTTTTCAAATTTAATTTAATATTTTTTTCTTGATTTTCTTTCCAATCTAGCTGTCTACTAAAATTAATATCTTTTATTTCAGGTTTTTTTTCAATAATGTCGATTATATCTTGTAAACAAATAGAGCAACTATCCGTATTACCCATATTTTTATATTCTACCAAAACTGCATTAAAAAAATCTAAATCTTCCTGATAATCTAAAGTCATTCTTATATCATTTCTATAAAAAGATTCAGAAACAACATCCAATTCCTTTATTTTAAATATATTTGTTTCTGTAAAATAAACCCACATCATTTCTGTATCATCATCATCTTTTAAATTTATTACACGTTCTAATGAATCAAAAGTAAATGCATATGTAAAACAACCACAAATTAAACCTGTATGGTCTCCTTTTATAAAATCAATATCATTTACTCTTAATTCTTCAAATGCCTTGTCTATTAAAGATGTTTCTACAAATAAATCATCACCATCCACAGTTACAATATTTTTCACATTGTATTGTTTACAAGCACCATACCACCTTTGTAATTTATCCCGTTCGCTTCCTCTAAAACTTTTTATATTTAATTTTTTTGCAATTTCAATAAGTCGATCGTCTTCTTCATTTGTTGTAGTGCATAAAATTATTTCATTATACGAGTTGCATTGCTTTTTTAATCTATTTATTAAAAATTCAATAGTAGTCATATCATTATTTAAATTCAATAACGACTTTTCTGGTAATCGACTTGAATTTGTCCTAACTGTTAATAAAATACTATTCATTTATATATATATTTATAAATACTACTTTTATATTATTTATAAATATAAACTATTTTTTACTTCTTCGTTTAAATATATTTTTTTTTTAGATTTTTTTATTAATTCTACTAATAAATTCTTTTCCAAATCGTAAGAATAACCGTGTGTTCCGAGATGTTGCTGTCCATATTCAGGATGATAACTTTCATTATTATACCAAGTAAATCCGTAAATACCTATTTCTTTAGCAGAAGAATGTAGCAAATAATTTATAGAAAAAGTTCCAAGTGTTGCTCTTGTTTTTGCTGTATTATCAAACAAACAAGATAATAAACCTACATTATAAAAATTTGTATTTGGTAAGTTCTTTTTTAGATAATTATAATGTTTCCATATATCCCTATTATGAACATCTCTTATACCCGGTATACAGGGTTTTATAGGACATATAATATTTTTTATGCTTTTATATTTATTCAATGGACTATTCTTAGAAATATTAACAGTAAAAATATTGATATCCATATTAATTTCATTGATTGTTTTATCCCTTCGCCCCCAAGGATCAGCATCAGGGAAACAACCATTAAATAATACATCAAATTTTTCTCCATAATTTATACCATCGTCCACATTATACATCCATCCTACTTTACATACTATATCATATGAGTCTATTTCTTTCCCTTTATTTTTACCAATTAAACTTGGCGATGGACCAACAATAGCCACTCTCTTATTTTTAAATAATTCATCTAATTCTTTAAAATCTTCTTCTTGACTATACGGTAATATTGGACCACCATAATGTGGTTCGTGTGCTATGATTCTTCTGAAATCATCGAGAGTGTTAATTTGCAAATTCATTTAATTAATAATAAAATTAATATTTTAAGTTATTTAAATAATTACATATTTTTTGTTATATCTAAATATTTCTCCATCACTTTTATCGATTCTGGTGTTATAAATTTTTTATAACATTCATCGGCACTATACGTATTTTTAGGTATACCAAAAGGCATATCATCTCTCTGTTTATAATTAAAATGATTTAATAAAGATAAAGTATTTTCATATCCTATAAATTCATCTTTCATATTTTTTGTTAAATTTTGAATGTTGCGATCTTGAAAAACACTAGCTTTTGTATAAACTACATTAAATCCTTGTGCTTCTAAATAATAAGAAGACCAAATATCATCCATCCTACCTATTCCCGGCATTACCAAATATTTTTTTAAAGCTTCGCGAGAAAATAACGTATTTTGTGAATTAAATGGTGAAAATGTATTGGTTGCTATAGGAAAATATTTATCGTCAAAAAAACACATAGGTTTGTGTTCCAATCTACACATAGCATCAATATCCGGGTCACCATTCCAAAACATAGCCTGAATATCTGGAACAACCATTTTTCGTGTAATTTTATATTTTTTATTTCTTTCATGTAAATTTTGAATTGGAAATCCCCTATGCCATAAATAGTTATAATTAGTAACACCTATTGGGTCAAATGCTATTTCACTTGTTTCATAATAATAAGTATCTGTCGATTTTCCTATTATTATATCTTTACCCCAATTATCCAATGGTATATTATCATCATCTACACTGGCTATTATTTCACCACCCCTTTTTAATGCTTCCAAATAACCAATATTTCTTCTTGCAATTTTATTCCATCCAATTAAATCACTTATTTCTCTCCAATGTTCTTCTTGATATTCGGGAGTCATATATAAAACATTTTCATGTTTTTTTTCAAATTCTATATATTCTTCGTGCGGTGTTTTTTTGTCTCCAGCAATTATTATATACCAATCTTTAAAAGTAGCAAATTTTTTTAATGCCTTCGATACAGAATATATCGTTGTAGTAACGATGATTTTTTTCATTTATATGTTTATTATTTTATATATTTAAATTAATATAAAATAATATCATTATTACAATATATAATGAAAAATGTTGCTGTTTGTGTTAGCGGTTCTTTAAGGTCATTAGAACATTGTAAAGAATCTATAGTAAATAATGTAATTAATGTCAACAAAGATAAATACAATCTTGTTTTCTTTTTCTACATACCTTATGATATTAATTATACAAAAATCGAATTAATGAAAGAATATAACCCCGTAATCAGTATTAATAATGATATTAAATTAAAAGAAGTTAACATAATATGGGGAGGACGACAAAAAGGTCAAGAAGGACTAGCAGGAGATACTGTTAGCACCGTGGGAATACAAGGATATTTACAACAATTATATGGAATAGAAAAATCATTTAGAATGATTTTTGATTATGAATATAATTATAATATAAATTTTGATTTAATCATGAGATTAAGAAGCGATGTAAAATACGAAACACCAATTGTAATAGATAAATACGATATATCAAATAAATTAATAATACCAGCATTTCATTGTTTTTATGGAATCAATGATAGATTTGCTCTCGGGAATAAAAAAGATATGTCGATTTATATGACAATGTATTCAAATATATATAAAATATGTAAATATTATGAAGATACATATAAAAAAATAATGAATTTACGTCAAGCCGAAGTATATTGTCAAATGAATTTAGATATGCATAATGTAAAATACGAATTAACTAAAGATATCATATTTAATAGAATAAGATCCGGAGGAATACAACACGACAAATTTTAATTATACAATATAGTATTTATCGTTTTTAACCAACTTTTTTCACTATGCACATTCTCCATATACCACGCCTTACAAGCTTTTGACATCTCTTTACATTTTTCATCTGATATATTTGATAATTTTCTCTCCAATTGCTTCGGTAAAGCAACCCTCACATAATGAACATTTTCTTCCATTCCTTCAAATGTATTCACCAATACATTCGAAGTTATTATCGGCACAACACCAAATGCCATCAATTCCATCATCATATTCGATTTTCCCCTAAAAGGCTTCACACAAACACCAAATTTACTTCGCTTTATATATTCCACACCACCTTTAAAATTTATACTTTTTATATGTTTCGTTATTATTTTTGACCACCTTTTATCACGATGTTTCGGCAATAATTCTTCATTGCCTATAAACAAAACATCTATATCCCTTTCCTTTTCTTGATACGTCTCAAGCATTTTTTCCACAACCAAAGGATTCTGTGGCCAAAATATCCAATTTCTTGTTTGTAAGCCTATATTTCGCAACTGTTTTCCCTCTATTTCATCGCAACAATTTCCCAATAACACCAAACTAGACCCAGCTACTTCGCTATTACACCAATCCAAACTGGGTCTATCATAAAACAATACATCTGGATGCAACCAACAATGAAAAGTCTCACTATTTGTTGATATCTCCACATCTTTATTATTCATTGACATCATAAAAGCTAACTGCCTAAATCTATCGTTTTTATGTAAAAATAATTTATCACTCGTAGGTTGTTTGGGTATATGTATTAACCATTTTTTGTTTATACCTCTAAAAATAGATATGATCTCCTTGTATTTCTTAGATTGTCTTAATTTTATCATTAAATAACTTTGAATACTATTCATTTTCTTTTTAAATACCACGTGTAAATTCGTTATTATCCCACCCTTGTAATAAATATTATTATCAATTATAACAAAATTTGCAGCAAATTTATTTTCATCTAACTTATTAGCATTGAATCTCAATTCTCTTATATTACAATTCTCTCCAAACTCAAAAACATCTTTGGAATATTTTTCAACCAAATCTTCTATAACAGCTTGCTCATAATATCTTGATAAAGGTATTAATCCGATCCAATCATCTATTATTTTTATATCACTACACCAAACCATACCACTACTGTATTTTCCTATTTCTAGTATTTTGTCCTCATTCACATAATTTTGAGAAACACCAAGCTTTTTCTCTCCAATTATATTTTTAAAACTCGAAATTATTATATTATCACAATCTAAATACAAAGTATCTCCACTTCTTTCTATAGCGTGTTTCATTATATCCATTTTAGTTAATTGAAAATCACACCATATACCCATTTTCCTCATATCTTTTTTTGTCATTAAACTATACCTATTCAAAGTAGGATATATCTTAATTTTTAATCGAGGCTTAGGCGTTATTTCATTCAAAAATATTTTTGTTTCCTTATCACATAAAATATAAATTATTGCATTCTCATGATGTATAGATAATGTAAGCAAAAAACTAACCAAATATTCTTTATATTTTTTAGTGCATATTGTGCTAAAAGAACTCGGTTTCATATAGTTTAAAATGACATAAAGTATTTAAATATTATTCCTTTTATACAATTATATGACTTTCAAAATTGGTGTATTAATTCCCAGCACATCTCATATGAGAGAATGGAAACAAATGGAAGAAACATCATTGTATAATATATTTCTCAAAACTTTTTTAACGACCTATTGCAAAAAATATTTTTATACACTGTATTTAACTATAGACGATGATGACCGTATTTTTTCCAATCCGAATGAAAAAATAAAACTAATACGGTTCATTAAAATAATGAAAAATGTTGAACTGAAATTTATATCTACAAAAAATATCCCTAAAGGATGGGTAACTCATATGTGGAACAGGGCATTTAAAGAAGCATATGATGATAATTGCGACTATTTTTTTCAATCGGGTGATGACATACAATTTCTCAATAATGATTGGGTTTCTAACTCTATAAAATTATTACAAGAAAATAATGACATTGGACTTACCGGACCCCTCGATTTGGGTAGAATAAAGGGGGGAAATATACAATCACAACCTGGAGGTAGTAGATTTATACAAACACAATCGTTTGTTTCAAGAAAACATATGGATATTTTCGGATATTATTTTCCACCGGAAATAAAAAATTGGTTTTGTGATGATTGGATTACAAAAGTTTATTACCCGAAATATTTTTATCAAACGGACAATTATATCATAAATATAGGAGGAACTCCACGATATAAAGTTATTGGAGAGATTTTCAATCCCGATGACCCAACATTTAAAGCTTGTAATCGACTTATCGAACAAGATTATTTAAAATTAAAAGAATATGTTAAAAATCAAAAAAAATATTCTTTTAAATAAATTTATATTGCATATTTCGAAATAATTTGTTCATATGTCATTAAATCTAAACAAAATATTTTTTTTATAATATTATATTCCTTAATACCATTCGATACGTCATTCTTTCCCCTACCATCTACACCTGAGTTGCCGCCATTAAAATCTCTAATTTGATAACTATAATCATCAACCTTTTTTATGATAAACAAAATATCATTTTCAAAAATATAATAATCATCTAATCTATCCGAACATATTATGATTATAATATAACAATTTATATTGTACTTTTTTTTCATATCATAAATATTTTTTTGATATTGTTCAATATTTTCTGTTTCAAGTATCCTAGTAACATAAAAAAGACACATATTTTTTGTCCTGTTTTTATAAATATTTTTAAATATATCGATTCTTTTACATACTGTATCATATTTTGATTTTTCAGTTATATCAGTATGACGAAACATACAAATTCTATCCCAATGGTATAAATTAGAAGGAGTTTCATTAATAAAATTTTGATTAATAACAATAGTGTTATTAATATAATTATGCGCCATATAACAAATATATTCGTTCTTTTTAATAAAATCTATAATCTTTTTATTAATTTTCTTATCGGAATAAAATATTTTATTAATTTTTTTATATTTATTTACTACTACTATATCTTTTAAAAATATATCAAAATTATTATTAATATTAGCAAATGCAGTTTCTATATCAAAAATCCCCCAATCAAATGGTCCCGACATATTTCTAATATTATGATTTTTTAGAAAATCAGGAGAATAACAACGAAAGCCTATACTATAAATAAAATTTATTGGAATCATTATATTTTACAAATATAATATAATATAATATTTATATAGTTTAATTATAAATTTATATTGCATATTTTGTTAAAATTACATTCGGCAATAATTGCGATCCATTATTATCATTTATTTTTTCCAATTTTTTATAACACTTATTTATAGTTACTTCGCTTATTTCACTACACATCTTTATTTGTTTTTTAGTTATATTTAAATTACACATTTGAGACACGAAATATACAATGCCAGCAGCAACAGAATGTGGAGTATTTTCTGGTATTTCATTATTTGCCTCTATTTTTTTCGCTATAAATTTACACAACACGGTTAATTCTTTATTAATATTCAATCTACTACAATATCGTTCTATAAAAGCTATGGGTTTCGTTTGAAAGAAATGTGTTTTATCGTTATTTGTCTTGTCGCTTTCCATTTTGTTCAACAAATGAACCGCATTTTTACAACCCTTTGTTGAACTAGTATTATCCAATTTGAAAATAGTTGCTATCTCTTTCGGAGTTCGTGGATTATTGTGTATTCTACCTGATATATAAACAGATGCCGCTATTATACCATCCCTATTACACCCCCTAAAGGTTTTCATTTCTGATATTTTTTTATGTTGTCTTAACGCTTCATCTATTATGATTTTTGGTATACCAGCAGAATGAGACATCGTTTTAATTCTTTCAAATTCATCATACTGAGATTTTTCTTTATATGGCATGGATTGCCACTCCGTATAACGTCGTATTTTTCTCATTTCCCAAGATGAATTGTTTTTACATATTACTTTACAACCATAAGATGACTCTTTCAATAAAGGATTAATAGGCATTCCACACCTTGTTGGGTCTTTCATTTGATTGTCATCAGCACCATAATATCTCCATTCCGCACTTTCATCCAAAATATCATTATAAATTATACCACATTTTTCATTCGAACAAACTAGAAATTTTTCTACAGTATAACATACGGGACTATTACATATATCACAACTATCACGTCTCGTATTTTCACATTTAGAATATACACATTCTAAATTATTTGATTTACCAAATTCTTTATCAAAAGTATCCCACAATTTGGATTTATTTATATTTCTTTTCTTTTTTTTGGTATGTTGTACTTTTTTAATATTTTGCATTTTAATTTATCATTATTATATTTTATAGTTTTTAATTCAATTTTATTATATATATATTTTACATATGGGTATCGGATTTTCTTCACAGCGTGGAGGCAAATATATTTCAGTAAAAGAATCTTTCCAATCAAGTAAATTCCCTAATGTTTTAGACCATATTGCTACTAAATATATTTTAGAACAAAATTTTAAAGATCTGGAAAATTTACACGATAAAAATTATTGCAATAAATTAGTAGTATTAACCAGTAAAATTATAAAAAATTATTTTAACAATATAGAATTAAATTGGTTAGACCAACGAACATCACAAGGTAAAATCATAGATAAGATGACAGACAATCAAGAAATAACTTATTTAACACAAGAAAATTTACAAAAAATGCAAGAAATAACACCACTTCGAAAGCAACGGATGTGTATCGGAATCGCCAAATTTTATGTTAAAGTTGGACATTTATTCGCAGCCATTACAAAAACAATTAATCCATTATATACCTATATAGACGAATTGGGTATGAAAAAAACAGTAGAACTAAAATATAAAGATAAAATAAAAACAGGTGCTACTTTTTCCTTTAAAGAATCAAATCTATGTTCTAAAAGAATAAAGGCTTTAATGGTAAAGCAAAACAGCGAAAATGGCATCGTTGTCCAAAATAAAAGTTGTTCAATAAATCAAAAAGGCGGCAAAGAACAATCACAAATCATACCACCAAGCATTTCAGATAATATTGGTAATTTAGAAACATTGAAAAAAAATACAATTTTGCCTAAACAAGACGAAGAAATACTAGATACATTAAAAAAACAAGTAAAAGAAAATCAATTCAATACAACATTAAACCAGGAAACAGGTATTCCCGAATTAGAAAAACTGTATTGGGATGATTATGATTTTACAACAGGGAAATATAAAGGAATGTTGCCCGAAACAAAAAAAATATACCTACAAGATGTCCACACATTTTATAAAGTATTTACTGGAAACGATGTAGTCCCCGAAGGTATTCAAACGTTTTCAAATATACCATTAAAAGATTTCCAAAATCAAAAATTGTGTGCCAAAGTCGATTCAAATAGATTTAACACATTAACGCAAAACGAAAAAACGTATAATAAAATTTGGAAACAACAACACGGTCCATCACAAAATGATATTTTTAAAACATATGCCGCACATTTATCCGAAATGATGCGTAATGCAAAATCTTATGAGAAAAAATTAAAAGATATTTTAGGAGAAATATTTGTTTATTGGGTAGATGAAAAAAACGATAAAAAAATTTTGACAATAAATCCCGAATTAAATATGAGTAATTTAGACAAACTTATTGTAAAATCCAGAAATATCATCGTCGAATTATATATTTCTTGTGAAAAAAATTTTAAAAAAGGTTTAGGATTATTCGAAGCTATTGCAAAACAAAAAATTTTCGAAACACGGAAAAGAAAAGATGAACATTTAATGAAATTAACAAAAAATGTTGTATAAAGTTTTTTTCTCTCCATTATTTATAATGGCTAGAAGAAGAAGTCGTAGTAGAAGAAGAAGTAGATCAAGAAGTAGATCACGTTCAAGAGGACGTAAATCTCGTCGTCGTCGCAGTCGCAGACGTAGAAGTCGTGGTGGTAGCAGACGTAGACGTAAATCGCGTAGACGTAGAGGTAAATCACGTAGAGGTAAATCGCGTAGAGGTAAATCGCGTAGACGTAGAAGAACCAAACGTAGACGTTAAATATATACTAAATTATTAAATTAATATTATAATTAAAATATTAATTTAAATTTTTAATTTCATTCTTTAAATTCAATTTACCACTTAAATTTTTCTTTATCGATTTTTTATCGGTTCCTTTAATTTCATTTGTTATACCCATGCACATATATTGCCATTCTTTTAATAATATTTCACTATTTTTCCAACCCGGATGGACATCCTCCCAATCTTGTAATTTTTTTAATTGTCTACGTTGAACATTTTGAATTGTTTTGTCGATTTTTTCATTTGCGCCTTCTCGTTCCCATTTTCCCTCATCTTTCACATAGAATTGTAATCGTTTAACATCACTACAGTGTATAGGGCGTTCTGTGGGATTTAAATCCTTTAATTGTTTAGATAATATATTTGTAATTCCCTTAGCAAACCCATTTTGTTTTGAATATTCTAAATCTTCTAGACTTATTTGTATTTGATTTACAAAATCCGTTAGGTTCATAGCATTTTTACAATGTTCATTCAAATATACATTTAACGTAATCTTATTATTACAATTATTAAAATTATTTGTGTTTCCATTGCCTTTTGTCTTTAAAATATCAATAATTTCATCTTTATTTTTTAATTTATCTCTCAACAGTTCTCGATCTTTTTTTAACAATTCAAGTTCTAATTCTTTGATTTTTAAATCTTTGGCATCGGACATTTCATTTTGGGGTTTTTTTGTGTTATCATTGAAATTACCATAAAATGGTAATGAATCAACAGAATTTATCGTATCGATATTACAAATCTTTTGATGGCGTGATAATCCGCTGCGATGTTTGTATTTTTTACAACAATAAATACACTGATATTCAACAAAAGGGGTTTTTTTGTTATCATTTTTGGGGTTTTTTACGTTATTTGTATGTTTACGTGTCAAAATGTGTTTTTTAAAATCTTTTTTATTAGACGATAAGAAGTCGCAAATATGACAAGTATATATTTTTGGGGTTTTTTTGGGTTTTTTCGTTATCATTTCCATATATATATATGATAACAAAAAAACCCCTAAATTCTTTTTTTTTTATTTTTTTAAGAGAATTCGTCGATTTTTCCCGTTTTGAAAATTCTCAGAAAAAAAAAGATGTAGGTAAATTTTTTTACATATAAATTTCTAAATATTACCAACATCTAGGTAAAACCTAAAAAAAGGAACTAAATCGAGCGTTTTTTTTCTCAAAAGTATTTCAGAAATTGGATTTTGGACATTTATAAATGTCCATTTTGTATATATAGAATTCTTTCTATCTCAAAAACCGCTCGATTTAGTTCCGTTTTTTCAGTGCCTTTTTTTATATCAAATAAACAATCGTTTTATAAAAATCATATATAATTTTATTACCATATATGATTAGACATTTACTTTATCTTCAATTTTACGGACTAATTTTTGATTATATATAAATCCACTTGGCTTATAACTGTTTATTTGTTTGAATTTTTTTTCTTCTTCTTTTTTTTTAACAGACGCTAAATCAACCGGACCTTCTATTCGTTTTTGATTAAACATTAATTCATTTGTCGTTTTTGGTTCACTGCTTTTTTTTCCATCTTTTCGTTTTACTTCATTACCAAACCCATCAATCGCGACACCAGTCATTTTTTTATAAGCACGTCTTTCATAATCGGGTATAAAATGTTTCCACGAAATAAACAAAAGATTTGGATGAGTATATTTTACATGAAAACCATTCTCTTGTAATTTTTGCATAACATATGCATTACATACTGTAATATCATATCGAGGTATACCTAAAATAAATTCAGGTAATACATAACAACAAAATTGTTCATTACCACGTTGTTTTGATGCATGTTTTATTTTTTTATGCACACGATTTAATATTTTTTGATACATTTTTATTTTATGTTCTTCGGTAATTTTTTTTTGTTTGAATAATTCATCTAAATTCATTTTTTCACTAGGAAGCAATTTGTCCATTATATTTATTTGGATAAAAAAAAACTTAATAAATAAATGTATTAATTTATCAATATGGATATAAAACATTTGGTATTTTCTGGTGGTGCTTATAGAGGATTTTATATGTTTGGTGCTTATAAACATTTAATAGAACAATCATATATAAAACACAATATATTACAATCAATTCATTGCGTATCTGTAGGCAGCATTTTTGCAGCTCTTATTTGTTTAAATTTAGATTTAAATGAATTAGAAGAATATATTATAAATAAACCTTGGGATAAATTATTTAATTTCAGTCCAGAATTTATATTAAAATTAACCAGCGAACTGGGAATATATGACATTGACATTTTTGTAGATATTTTTACAACACTACTCAAATCTAAAGGACTTTCTAAAGATATAACATTAAAGGAATTATACGAATATTCAAATATCGAAATATTCATATACACAACAAAGCTATCAACTTGGGAAAAAGATGTTTTTTCACATAAAACACATCCGGATTTAAAAGTTATCGAGGCAACATATATGTCATCAACATTGCCAGGATTATTTAAACCGATTTTTTTTAACGAGTCATATTATTTAGACGGTGGTTTAATTAACAGCTACCCATTAAATGAATGTTTGGATTGTAGTTATAATCCAATGGAAATTTTAAGTATTGTTGCAAAGAATGAATCAGCAAGCGAAATAATTAGAAATAAAAATGAAATTAATTTATTTTCATTTAGTTGGTGTATATTAAATAATATAATATCCAATAGTCAAGAAAATTATTATCACAATGGAAGGATTGAAAATGAATTAATAATACCAGTAAAAAATTTAGATATAAATGATGCTTCTAATATTATTAAAAATAAAAATATTAGAACAGAAATTATTAAAGATGGAGAAAATTTTGCTAAATTATTTTTGTCTTATAAAATTACAAAACAGTATTGATAAATTCTTTTAATGTTTCTTCATTTGGTTTTGCTTCAAATTCTATAACTTGATTGTCCTTTACTATACATATTGTAGGATAACCCTCCACTTGTTTTCCATTTAAATATGTATCTTCAAATTCTTTCATTTTCTTTTCTTCTTTTTCACCTTCAATATCAATAAATTTTAATGAATAATTATTGATTACCGAACCATCAAGTTCTCCTTTTATTTTTTGCCAAACAGGATTAACCTTTTTACAAAAAGGACACCAGTTAGCATGTATATAATACACATCCGCGTTTTTACCTAAACCACCATTGTCTTTTCCTGATCCCTGTTCTATAAATTCTTTATTTGGAACAAAATCGGGATTTAATTTAGGTGCAATATATATTGAATAAACATAAAATGCTAATCCCAAAAATAATGAAACAGTTGCTAAAATAATTAAAAACTTTCTGCTATATAAAAAACCAAATATATCTGATAAATTCATTGTATAGTATATATATACAATCTCTAAAATCGATTTAAACGAATAACGATAAGTTAATATAATGTATATTAGAAATTGGAGAGGTAAAATGGTGGAAATTAATGAAAATATTTATAACAACGAATATGAATTTTATACTAAATTATGGAAAATAAAATACAACGTTAAAATGAAAACAAAGATAAATTTAAAAGAAAATATCATATCATATATCAATGGTGAAAAAGATTTTATATAATTATTTTCTCATCTTAGTATAGTTATGGCTAAGACGAGAAAACGTAAAAAAAGATTCGATAAAATTACTAAATCAAAACGAAAAATGCGTAAAAAAAGACATTTTACAAGAAAAGATTATAATAGTGGTGAAGGTATGCTTACTAGTGTATGGGGACCTAGTATGTGGCATTATATGCATACCATTAGCTTTAATTATCCTGTAAAACCTACGCGAGAAAACAAAAAATATTACAAACAATTCATATATAATCTGAGATATACTTTGCCTTGTAAATGGTGTCGAATAAATTTAACAAAAAATTTAAAAGTATATCCTTTAAAACAATGTGATCTTAAAAATAGATATAAATTTTCCAAATGGGTATATGGTTTACACGAACACGTAAATAAAATGTTGGGAAAAAAATCAGGATTGTCTTATTGCGATGTGCGCGATAGATATGAAAATTTTCGATCTAGATGTACACAAGAAGAAGAAAAGAAAAAAATTGTAAAAATAAATTTGGGTAGGGGTAGAAAAACACATAAGATTAAACGAGAACGCGGTTGTACAGAACCATTCCACGGAAAAAAATCAAAATGTATTATTAAAATCGTTCCAAAAGATTCGAAGACACCAACGTTTCAAATGGATAAAAAGTGTAAGAAAATAAAAATTAATTAATATTTATTTTATTGGTATATAATAAAATATTTTATTAATTTATAATGGAAAAACATAGAAATATTGTACTGACCGATGCTACATCAGTAATAACTAATTTAGGCAAAAATACAGAGAATTACATGGATGCAATAAAAGCAGCAAATAAGAAAATTGCATCTGCACAAATTAATTTAGAAGTAAATGAAACAGCTTTAGAAAATTTAGAAGAATTTTTGACAATGATTGATTTGCCAAAAAATCAGCTTAAATATACTGTGTCAATGATTAGCGGTATAGAAGACATGACGTCATCCATTGATACTATCTTCGATGATGATGATGATGATGATGATGATGGTTATGGGGCACGATCATCGCTGGTTCTAGAGCCTTTTCGTACTGAAGCTATAGAATATGAAGAAAAACTTAATGCTGAGCGGAAAAAACTTTTGATCCAAACAGGTACTATAAAAGAGAAGTTGGAAGTATATGAAACGATAATAAAGACACTAATTGAGCAACTAAAGCCATTGGTGAAGGAGTTGGAACGTGTACGGGAAAGTCAAAGAAATGAAGAAGAAGAATTATTGCAATATAGAAAAAGTGGGGAACTTGCAATGGATGGTGCACGAAAAAAGTTAGAGTTAAAAAAAATAGAAATTCATCAAAAGGTATTAGATAATAAATGTGTTATTGAAAATACAAATAATATAATGAAAGTTTATAAAGCCAATTTAGATACAGATATTAAAGCATCATATTCTGAAGCTGCTAAGAAAAAAATGGAGGAAGAAGAAAAACCTATAAAAGAGAAAGATCGTTTGACTGCTTTAAAAACTTTGTATGATGGAAACCTCCTAGACGATACAGAGTACAAGAATAAGAAAAAGGAAGAATTGGAAAAAGAAGAAAATTTAGAAATTAAAAAATTAAAAGAAAAATTAACAAGTTTGGAAAAGTTAGTGAATATACACGAACACACAAACAACCCAGACGTAAAAAAATAAAGATTAATTAATTATATTTAGAATATATATATATATAATTAATATGAATAATAAGAAAAGATCGTCGCCGACCTCCGATAATAATGAAGAACAAGGTGGTGGTGGAAAACGCAAGAAAAAGACACGTAAAAAAAATTTAACCGG